>Ga0208814_1000182_pt1 | contig 45739 bp, 56 predicted proteins | sample MalvirAntarct_55_FD_184253 | JGI IMG/M metagenome (GOLD analysis project Ga0208814, IMG submission 184253) | Marine viral communities from the Global Malaspina Expedition - Malaspina viral metaG Antarct_55 (SPAdes) (version 2) | ecosystem: Environmental > Aquatic > Marine > Oceanic | place... | reverse complement strand
GATTGTCAGATACATAGTCTACATCGCATATAATAACTGTTCCCGCTGAATCAACAACAGACACAGAAGCTCTTTTATTTAAGTTGTGTGTTACAGTCCAAGACGCACTTGGGGAGTCTTGACTATGAACGTAATTTTTATCCCCACCGGTTTTAGCAATGCTAACATTTATAGAGGACTCTTTTATAGCCAAGGAAGTATTGGTGGTAGATATACCACTAATGCTAGTTGACTGTCCGTTGTTAACCTGTATGTTACTCACTAACGTCTTCGTTTATCTTGAATATTCCATATACCCAGGTTTTCACAACACCTGAATTAGTTGATTGCAGGTCGTAAACATATAACCCACCGCTTACCGCTGCCATAACTGATGCTGAAGCGGTTATTGTTAGCACCCCTAAAACTGTGCCTGTGTATGAAAAAGAGCTATCAGCTATAACGTCTGAAGATGAGGTGTCTGTTTCTTTTACATCCATCTTCCAGGTATACCCAGTTAGATTTATAGTATCTCCAGCGTCATCAGAAAATGTGAATTCTAATTCAAAGGTGTCACCCTTCCTGCATGTTACGTCTACTCTTGTAGCACTGTCTAAGTTTATCTGTGTAGCCATGTTACAAAGGTAATAATTTACTGGTTATCAAATAGTTGTGAAAGCAAGTCATCATCTTGATCTTCAGTTAACTCACCTCTTTTACCTTGACGTTGAGAAACAAGTTTAGACTGTTCAACCGCTTGTTTTTTAATGCGACTGTCTTTCGCTTTTTCTTTTTTATCCTCAGCGCTCTGTTGAAATCCGTATTGACGATCTAGGTTTAAATCACGAGTTTGAGATTTAATTTTTTCTAACTCCATCTTATACCCATACTCTATTTCTAATAATTGGGCTTTCATTTGAGTTTCTAACTGAGTTTTTTGAGATTCTAACTGAGCCTCCATCTGCATTTTTTGCGAGTCTAGTTGAGCTGAAACCTGAGCCGTCTGCTGGTTAGCTTGAGCTTGCATTTGAGAATTTTGTTGAGCCATTTCTTGACGTAGCTTCATTCTTTTTTTACGTCTTACAACTAACAAACGTTCTGCTTGATCTACATCCTTTAATCTACGTATGGCTAGAGCATCTTCAATATCTAATTCACCTTGTGCAATAGATTGTGCAATGTTTTGCTCTAAGTACATTCTATCCTCGTCATTCATGTTGGTCACAACACTAACACCGAAGTTGAACATAGGTAAGTCCTTAAACGAAGAAAGCATAGCCATGTTCGTTTCTCCTACTGCTTTCTCATATACTTTATATAGTATAGACTCTTGAGGTAATACTTGAAGACATTTTACAATATCCTCGCAAACTCTTTTATAAAGCACTTGTGATGAATGAGTAATATCGTATATAGCATTATTAGAAGCAGATATCGCTTGTTGTCTAACGCCCACGAGAGAGTCACCCTTTGGAGTTGATCCATCAACAACCTCGTTAAGACCCGTGGTATCACGAATCATATTTAGGTATTGATTATATATTCCAATTAACTCTTGGATGTTACGTATTGCGTTTCCAATCTCCCGAACAGGAGGGTTTTGAAACCCACCCTCTGGGTTTTTTGAGCGGTAATAAAATACACCAGTCTGCTCGTATATATCTTGTATCTCTAGTGGTTGCAAGTCTCCACCCTTACCAAGTTGTACGTTTTCTAAACCTTCAACATCAATAATAAGTCCGTCTGGTTTTGCCTTAGCAACAGATTGTTGCAATTTTAAATGAGCTAGTTGCATCATATCAGCATACTGCTTGATACTAGAAACCATACTCTTAGGCATCATCTTACGCAAGTTTGTAGCTATAACGGAATAGCTCATACGAGTACGAGTGATATCATGAATATTACGTGGTAAATTCTTCTTCAATCCGTAATTAAACATGTACTTAGTTCCTACAACAAACTTTCCTCCATAGACAGTTGCATGTTCCATCTTATGTGCCTTACGTTCAAAAACACTACCCGATGGTATATTAACCTCTTCTTGACCCTTGTAGTAGAAGCCTACATTTCCGAAACGAGATTCTTTTTCTTCAAAATGAAGACAGTCAGTAGACATGAATTCAAAATCAAGAACCTCTATTACATAGCTGTCATATCCGAAAACGTTTTTGTTTGAGCTTTCATCGTAACTACTATTCCCTAATCTTGTAGGGTCATTGGAGTAACGATTTTTTACTTGACGAGCCATCTCTTCATATTCTTCTTCTTCAAACTGGCCTCTTGAAATACGTTTTAACTCTTCAATAGTTATTCTTGAAATATGTCCCGCATAGTTTAAATCGGACATTGTTGCGTCTTCAGTTTTAGAATGCACGAAATACTCTGGGTCTACATATTTAGTAGTAATTCCGTAGTTAGGATCGTTATCTCTTTTAACTACAGCCATCCCTACAGAGACTAAGTCTTCAACCGCTCTACGATATATTTTTGAGGGGAAGTCATTCCATTGTAATGTTAAGTTTGTAGCTATTTGAGCTGCAATCTCTGATGATACTTTAATATTAGTATCAAGAAATATCTCAGCTTCTTCAGCAGTGTCTGGTATTTGATCTACGTCTATCCCTGGATTTAATCCCGCTTCCTTCATTTTATTAAAGAATTCGCGATTCTCAACACCTGCTTTTACCTCAGCTTTTTTACGTTCTTTCTCTGTTAGAGACAAAGGGTCTACTGCTTCAAGGTTTGGATAAGGCTCTCTTGAAAGAATCTTATTGACCACGATTTTTACAAACTTGGGGATAATAGGTACAGGTGACCAATCAATATTTAATAACGTCCCATCTCCGTTATTCGGATCAAGAGAGTTTAGTACTTGTTTATATTTTGACGTAGCTTGAGAGCCGTTTGCATAATCTCTATTCGTGTTGAATTCTTTCATTCTACGACCATAGAGAGAGTTAGACTCATTTGAAGAACCCCATTGACTTACGATAGCACGTGCGTACTTTAGTCCGTAAGACTTGGCTGATTTTTCAACAAACGATGCTAACGGGTCGGGGAAACTTCCGTAGTTCTTTGTACTTGACATATTCAGTATATTGGTAAACCCACTTTGCTACAAATATACTAAATACATGGTAGCCAATTATTTACAAATCCCTAGCCTTGAATCTTCGGAAAAACACCTGATCATTGTTTTCTTTCTTCTTCACTTCTTTAATAATTTTCTGTGAAGCGAGTAAGGCTAGCCCAGAAGATATAGACATATCAAACTTTGTTCTGTCGTCAATATTAAATCCAATCCAGTCTTCTAAAGTTCTATTGAAATACATCCTTCCGTAGTTTCCTGTCTCATTATGCAAACCCACGTGTTCATGCACATAGGCTTCTATCGCTTGGGCATGAGCTTGTATTACATCTTTAGAGTTGGATGGTATACCTTTTGTTTTTACGTTCTGCACTGCACCTGGTGGGGTTAGGTGTTCAGGTCTATTCATAACATACTCATCATACCCCCTTGATTCAAAGTATCTAACTATGCCGTATTTGTTATTCTCAATCAACAATGGATATCCATAAAAAATAGAAGCCATTAATATGTCCTCATAAAATATTCTAGCTAATGGTGGTCTTTCAGCATATTCCGCTACAAATATATTTGAGGGGTACTGCATACTAAATTTATTGTAAAAGTGACAAGCACCTTTAGAACCACGACCATCTACAGTCTTGTCAATATCATAACTATCTACCCCACCAACTCCAATCAAACTATTGCCTGGGGCAATCTTTCCATATTTAGCTATTTTCTTGTTTCTCACCTCACTTGGCGGTAGCCAAGATACACGCCACTTACCATTTTTATCTGGAGCCCATAACACTTCACTGTCCTGGACCCCATCTTTCCACATAAAGTTTCCTCGCACAACAGGTGATGGATATAGCTCTTCATTGTTAGCTATCTGCTCGTATATCTTACCTATGTTAAAGTGAGATGATTTTGTGGAGTCGCGGAAAGCTTCATCTTCTGAGAAAGGAAACTGACGTATGACTTCGTTCAATTCATAGGGATCACTCATTAGTGCTTTTCGCTCATTCTGTAAGTAAGTCTTTGCACCTATGGTTATAGTCTCTCCGTCCAATCCTTCCACGGGTTCTTCTGGGTCGTTGATAACAGCGTTTCCGTGTTTATCAAAGAATCCCTCAAGCGCATCATATGCAGGTATGAATATCTTATATAGCCCGCTTTTTGTTCTACCATTCTCGTTTCTCTCATAAGGATCTGAGCTATAGTACAACTTTTTAAAAGGCGTTCCTCCACGGTCTAAAGGGTTCACGGTAGACCCTACCAATGCCTTACCAATAACCCTTCGCCCAACAATAAGACACGTTCTATGTATACGCCATACATCTTGAATATCTAGTGGTCGTTCCCATTTTCCTGCTTCATCAAGGTATAACATGTGAAGTTTTTCACCATCATATGCGTTAGCAGTAGTGTTTTTCCAATTGACGATAGTATCTAATGCCTCGCCTTTATGAGAGGTTTTGTTGTTCTTTGTTATCCTTTTACTTGGTTCGCGAAATGCAAGCTCCATACGTGGATTGGTTGTACCATCTTGTATAGGTTTAAAGAAAAACGGATAACTCTTGAATATGGGAACGACTTTCTTCATGAAGATATTCTCCTGGGCATCTTTCCCTGTCTTTGACATGATACCTAAAAGCTTCTCTTTTACTTGTGTACCCTCGTCAACCTCAATACAAGCACTCATATTGGTATATCCAGAACGTCTACACTTAGTGTATATCTGTCCTAATGACCTGTTGTCCATCTCACATGCAAGGAAGTGAGTGAATAGCCTACGCTGAAAATCTAAAAAAGATGGATATCCTATATCAATTTTACTCCATTGAAGCATCATGTAATGCCTCCCTGTTAGATAGGTAGGTTTACCGTTATTGTAAAACCACACACCCTCACGCCTACGTTTAAATTCATTTTGAATATATGGCGTATGTGTAGCACGAAACTCTCTAGGACTTTCTGCCCATTCATCCATAGAACGTATATACAGTAAATCTTTAGGCATCGGTGTCCTGCGCCAATACTGCTCTTTCTTAGGTAAGTCGTGAAATAATATGTCTTTTTTTTTAGGGACTTTAGGTAATTGTATAAATAAATCAGATATCTCTATAACCTCACCTACGGTATTATCTACACATACATTGACGACTTTGTCTTCGTAGTCCTCTATGTCTACTAGTCCTGCCATTATTTACTAAACCTTTCCGCAAACCCTCCAGAGAAATCGTTATCCTCTGTCATTCCCCCGCTGTCTTTTAATGATCTTATCATCTCCTCAAGGCGTTGACGCTCTTGTAGTAGTTCACGCGCATCTACTGCTGTTTGCTTTATAGACTGAAGCTCCGCTTTACGTCCCGAACCATTAAGGTCAGGGTCTACAGGCTTCTTTATCTCTTCAATCATATTATCTATAGCTATCTCCATAGAGTTTAATAATCTCTCGGCAGCGTTTAATGAACTAAATTTTCTTCTTTTAGCCATTGTGAGAATATAACAAGTCGTCATTCCTCATTCTCCAAAGAGTCTCACCTTTAACCTCCATGGCGTAATCTGAATGTTTTGAAAAATAAACTTTATCACCTACGTTTGCGCCTAGGTATTTAAGCTCACTATTAGCGTATTTAACGAATCCGTGATCCGCATCGGCATCTTCTTCTAAGATTATGATTCCCTCTACTATTTTTTCGGTAGCTTTTTGTGGTTGCTCTATAAAAACCCAATCCGATAACATATGAATGTTTCCGTCTTTTGTTTCATACGCGTATGCGTGAGAACCATAACCGCCATTAGGGTCGTACTGGACCATATATAGGTCGTCTTCTAAATGAAGTTTTTTTTCTACACACACATGGTGATGGAAATACAATATGTCTCCAACGGAAGCTTTCGTCTCAAAACGTGCAGGAGTAGATACTATCTCCGCATAGTTTATACGATTACCGAATTCATCAAATTTTGAAGCGAGGTACATCTCTTGCCCTGCAATAGAAATCGTGTCCTTGAACTTCTGCGGAAGTCGGACGATAAACATACTTAATGCTTTCATACTAAAAATTGAGGTCGTACTCTATGATACAGGGCGCATTTACAATCTCCTTCCAAAACATTGTGCCATGTTCTGGATTTTCAATGTATATCTTGTAGCAACGCTCGCCATTTTTGTAGTACCCTCTTTCATTAAATTCAATTACTACTATTCTACTATCCCCTACGCGCATACCTACATAATATGCCATAGCATCTTTCGGGTTTTGCCCGATTACAATCTTACGTATTAAATCCATCTTAATTTAGCGTTCCATCACCAAACTTATCTATCCACCAATCTATAGTCCCTTCTTTTGGACTTTCATAAGTTTCTGTTGCCTCTTGAATGTAACAAAGTAATTCATCAAAATCTTCAAGACTAGGAGCGTTAGAAGTGAATGCGATCTGTACTTTAGGCTCATCTACATCCCATATAGTATGTGAAGCGCCTATAGCCATGGTAACCTCTTCCTCAAGTTTGTATTTCTCCAATAAAGCTGTCATTTCTCTAGCTTTTTCGGTGAATTCTTGTAGAAAAAGTTCTATGTTGGTCATCTTAATTAGTATTTTTATCAAAAATAGGGAATTAAATGAAGTCAAAGAGGAGTAAGAAGAAGAAGATGCGAGAATTCGCTAAACTCCGCTCCTACGAGTACAATAAAGAACGTAATAAGTTGAAAAACTTAGACTTATCACTCAAATACATGCGTAGTGAACACGATTTAAACTACACATTCATGATGATTATGCTTTTCACCTATGATTTAGAGTTTTGGACTGCTGATTACGTAGCTGAACAGCAAAACCGTAGTAGTAGGAAGGTAAAGGAGCTGTTTATATACCCTGGGATGAAGAAAGACTTAGTATATAAGCACTTTGATAGGTTATCACCTAAGAATATGACCCATGAGGAGCATCTTTTCTATGAAGAAAGCAAAATGAGCTACCGAGTTCGCTACGCATTAACGCAGAAAGCCCGATTACTCATTCGGCAATTCTATAGAATGTTAGAGGATTAAGGCTTCTTGTGATTATATCCTTGTTTCTTGAGTTTTAAGTGGTCTGCAATTGTCTTAGCTATTACTGATTTACCATCCTTGTACATATTGTGAGGTTTAGAAAATTTGCCCCCTTTTTCGTACTTCTTATCAGGGTTTGTAGCACGACCTAATAAGTCATCATACCTTGTGTTCTTGTCAAACCTCTTAGAAGCTTCAGCTCTAGCAGGCTTGTAAATATTTTTTTCTCTTTTTCTTTCATTGTAATCCGCATACGACCTTGCTTGTTTGTTTCTTTCATCGTAAGGCGTATCGCTATATCCCCTAGAGGCCATAACTTTTACATAATCTTCAGCACTTGCATTTATCTGCTCTTTATCCTGTTTATCATATACAGAACCCATATACTTGAGTTTGCGTTCATCGGTAGTCATCCCTTTCTTCTTAACCTTACCACCTTTCTTGTAGTTACTTAATACTTTGCCCCCATTGGTGAATTTTTTTCTTCTACCTTTTTTATTATCACGAGCAGCAGCCTCTTCTTTCATACGCTTTATATCAGGGTCGTCAGCAAAAGGGTCAGAACCCCCAAAAGGAGAATCTCCAAATGCGCTTTCAAAGTCGTCTTTCAATGAAGGGGATTTTGCATTCTTTAAATTAGGGTCTACGTTATAAGCTTTCATAGACTCACTACTCTTATGTCCCTTTGAATTTATGAACTTTTCAACTTGTTCCGTCTTTTGAAATAAATCTAGGTTTGAGAAGTCGTTATCTAGATGCTCTTTAAAGGCAATCAATCGGTCAGCTTCTTCTCCTTGAAAGTTCATATCACCAATCCTGTATTTTGACTTACTCTCAGAACTTGTATTAGGTGGATCAACTGGTGCTTTTCCGCCTGCCTTATATACTTTGCCACCTTTCTTCATGTACCCCATCTTATTGCGTACTGGTGTTGGTAGCTTGCCTAATCCTTTTTTGTCGCTAGGGACTTTCTTTAGTGGTTTCATTTCTTGCTCCTATTCTTTTTAGCAGTTATAAACTTCTTCTCAGTATGGTCATAATCCATTCCATCACCATTACCATAACGCCCAGCATCTCTACGCTTCTTAACAAGCTCGGCACGATACTTCCTCTTCTCTGGTCGTCTATTGATCTTACGCTGGGCTTTTCTACGCTTTTCTGCCGACTCAGGGTTGTCCTTATAGAACTGTGATGTACTTTTTCTTGCCTTCATATAACGCAAATATACTGATAATCAGAACACTACATAACCTAACTTAAAGCAGTACTTTACTATTGACATTGTCCTTAAAAAGTTGTACCTTCGCTTTTAAGAAAGAAAACATATCTTTCAAAAAAGTAAGATGAAACACACATAAACTTACTTACTCTCTTTATCAAACACAACAGTAGTTGTATACGGGCGCATTGAATTCATTTTGCACCCTATTCTTTTAGTACCGCTCAAAACACCCTCCAGGATCTTAAACACTTAAAGTATCACTTTAACTAAACTCCGCTATCTCAATGATAGTCCATGCTTTAGGGGATATAATAAAATATGAGTTCTACGTACCTGGGGGATTATAGTATAATAACAACGCGTGCGACCCGAACCCAAAACGGAATCCTAGACCCAACCCCCTCATTTCCAGGACTTTAACCCCAAACATTTCAAGGTTTACTTCACCTCTTGGGGGCTAACTCACTAGTATAGAGTGATCTACACCATATACATAATACAATCACCTCAACTCGCTACACCTAACTCATTAAAAACCAGAGTCTTAGTTGGTGTGACAACAATCCCCCCTTGAACTCACCATACTTAAACTCCTCACCGTGAACTCCTTACGATGGGTATGCATTGTTTACTAGTATCATACTCCTATCATAATGTTAGGCTCTAGGTATATAATGTCAAATGTATACTTAAAGTGAAATAAACTATAGGGCGCTTAACTCTTTAATCTCCAGGGCTTTAGCGGTAGAAATCAATAGTGTGCCTCAACACTATAGTCAACTATGGTTTGCATATATGGTGTGGATACCATTACCTTTGTTAAGTTCTTCGGAACGACACACGTTCTTTGTTTGTTGGTAAATGCAACGCTACCCCTTCGGGGGTTGCACTCTTTGGTGGTACGTGTACCACACGATATGCTATGAAAGTTGAGGTTGAAGAAGTAGTAGACCCTAGTAATATGTCATCACAAAGTAAGTTGCGCCACACCCCAAGGTTAACTGATGAACGCATTTTGCGTACTCTTTAGTGAGTGGCTTGAAGGGGGTTATTGTGGTCGTTAAGGGTATTCTAGTAGAGCCTACATTAACAAATTAGCCGAAACCAACTAAGCATTCACTTAATCGTGGGTGCTTGGTTTTAACCAATTAAATATATGTTATGATTACTAAATTCTTTTTGCAACTTGAAGGTGTAGGATTTCCTTTAGGTGAGTATGATATGCACTTCAATCATGAAGGCAATATTGTTTTGACGTTACAAGTAGGACATGATAATATAGCGGTAGTTGTATTAGATGAGGGTAAGAAGATATTCACTTTTGTTTGGAATGAGCGTGGCGATGATTCGGATTACTTCAATACTACCAATGGGGATTATCTCATTGAGGTATTGGATAACTATGTTCTTGAGCATGGATACTAAACCAACCCACTTCGGTGGGGGTCTTAACCTAAAATTATATGCTTTATGACAACCAATCAATTCGCTAAAAAATTAGCACTAATCGCAAATGAAAGTGGACTATTGTATTCCGATATGCTTGACCAAGACACTCTATTCGCTTTGCAAGATGCTATCACAAATCTTTTGATAGAGGCGAACAAAAATAAATCGGTAACCAACAAAACTATGTTGGAGTTTGACCACGTATTCTCTTTAGCCTAGTAGACTAGTAGGTGCATTGCACCTATGGTTTTAACCTAAAATTATATGCTTTATGTATTTACCTATTAAAGTGCAAGACGTGCTTATGAATAAAATTGTAAGCGCTATTGAATCCGATAGAAGTATGTCCTCTAGCGGTACGTTGGATTACAATTCGCCGTGTAACAATCAATTCTTTAGCATTGATGATGACACATGGTTCGTAGTCTATTGCCCTAATGCAACGGATGATGAAGGCGGTGAACACTTCAACATGATTGCCTTGGAGATTATTAAGTATGATGAACCTCTCTATGTGAATAATCAAATCAAACACATACATGAATTGAGGGATGAATTAGATTCAATACTTGGTGCAATAGATGTTGAATTAAGTGAAGAATCCGAATCTACTTGTGAAGGAGAGACGTGTCGCAAGGTGCTACCTTCATCAATGCTAAACAACGGATTATGTTGGGATTGCGGATGCGATGATTAATTCTCAATCAACTCCACTTAGGTGGGGGTTTTAACCAAAATTATATGTCTTATGAAAAGATTAATTGCTCAAGTCAAGTTTAGTGATGATTTACACAACAAACTAACTTTGAATGTGTACATCAATACGGATTTAGGAAGTGTTAGCTACTCACTAGTAGACCCTAAAACGAGGATGGCTCATTCACTTTCAAACTTACAATGTGGGTGGAGAAGTAATGACTTATTACCCGACAACATCTTTGAATACAATACCAATCAAAAAATCTTTGATGGTGTATTGTTAGCTATCAAGGGTAGCGTGTATAGTAGGCGCGTAACGTCTAGTAATTTATTCTAAAATCCAGGTAATCCTGGACTTCACCGTGAACCACCTTCGGGTGGGGTTTTAACCAATCTATATGTCTTATGGAAAAGAAGAAGTATTATCACCACAATTGGCTAATGAGAGATGGTAGTGAATTTGTCAACTACCCTAGTTTCTTTGAGGCTCACAAGAATGTAGTTACTCAAGAGATTTGGGGTATGAACTACGACCAACTCCACGCATTGAGCAAGTCTCAAATTCGTGAACAAGTAGCGGTTCGCTATTGCAAGGAGAGGCTCTAAGTCTCTCGGTCTTAACCTAAATATTTTATTATGTCTTACAATGGATACACCTCTTATGAGGCTTGGAGTGTTGCTATATGGATTGACAACACCTATGAATTACAACACACCTTCAACCGATTGATTGAACTAGCAAACGATGAGAAAATCAAAGGTGCTAAGAACGACTTAATCACAATCATGAGAGCGGAGTGCTTTAGTGAGTTTGGTGGAGATTGCAATCCCGATGGAGTATTAGTAACAAGAGAACGACTTGATGAATATGCAAGTATGTTTTTTGAATACCAAGGTGCATAGCACCTAGGTCTTAACCAAAATTATATGTTATATGAAAACAATTAACGAATCATTGATTAACTCATTGAAATTACAAGTTGTGATGAATGGTGTGTGGGATATTGAGAATGCTATGGAGAATGACATCTCATTCCACGACCACGTATCCGAGCAATTATTGCTAGACGATAAGATCACTAAAGAATCGCTAGTAGATTTGATTCATGAATTCTATGATTTCAACGAGTTTGGTGGGCTATGTAATAGCTATGTGTCTAACCTTATGGATTTGATGATGCCTCTACATGTGAGAATGAATTTCATTAACGAAGTTCAAGAGGAGATGCTTGAAAAAGCATGTGAACGTATCAATGAGAAGTAATAGAAAACAACCCCGACTTTGGTCGGTGGTCTTAACCAAAATTATATAACTATGTTAGATTTACATTCGGAATATACACCTGAATTGTGTATAGCATTCGTGAGATTTGTAAACGCTCATAACTTGAGCCAAGAAGAGCTAAAGGATACGGATTACCTCTATGACCTTTATGCTACATTCATTGAAGACCTATAGGTGCATTGCATCTATGGTTTTAACCATAAATAAAAGTCTTATGAGAATAATTATTTACACATGCGAGTTACAAAGTGGTGACACTATAATACATCCAAAAACCAATGAGGTGAAAAAAGTTTATAGAGTTGACATCAATAACATAGGCTATATAAATGTATGGTGGTCGGAGGATGAAATGGATAGATATAGAGATGGTTCTATCTTTGACAAAGTAGACCCAAGGATTGTTGAAATATTATAGTGTAACCAAAAAGAAACCTCCTATAAGTAGGGGGTGGTTTTAATCATAAATAAAAGTCTTATGAAAAACAATGAAAGAGTGCTAACATTAGAAGAGGTGAGAAATGAACTCTCTACTTGGATGATAACTTGTAGAGATGGGGACTTTAAAGGAAGCCCTGAAAAATTGTTAAGTCTTTTAAGCCAATGGGCTGAAGATAACGCAATACCTACCAACCTTGTTTAACATAAAGAAGTCGCATAGCGACTTCGGTCTTAACCTTTAATTATAAATTATGCCAAAGAAGTATCGTAACCCTCAAGGAGAGATGTTGTACACATTCGCTTGGGAAGGTGGTGGTGGTAACACCGTGAACGCAATTAATAAAGCACAAGCTCGTAGAAGAGCAATTGCTTTTGGTAAAGGATTGTCGGATAGTAATGGACGACCATATGACAACCCTAATGTCAATGCGTGTGTTTTAGTACCTAACATGGATAGCCTGGGAGCGGTCAATAATTTCCAGGAGTACCTTGATTTTGACCGAGGACTCGCCATGATGGCGTGGTAAAATCTCAATCAACAATGAATGGGCACTCGCCTATTCGGTCTTAACCAATACATTTTGTATATGTTACTTATATGGGTAAGGAGAGTTGGAGATACTAACGTGTTTAATACTTATGGGTATAAAGCGGGTAAGTATAAGTACATGAGTGAAAATAGTCTAACCGATATTTATGGTGAGATGATCTTCAACATGAAAATGAATCAACACTTTAAGTGGAGGTTTTTATTATAGTATAAGGGGAGCATCGCTCCTCGGTTTTAATCAATAAAAAGGACAAGTGCTACCTTGGTGGTCGGAATGCTTTATACGTTTAGCAAAGTCGTTAGTTAACATCCCTTGGATGTAAAACAGAGGTTCAAATCCTCGCTTGTCCACTAACTTTAATCAATTTTAATATGGGAAACCTTAACAAGTCGTTTGAGACTTTAAACCAAAAACTAGAACTAATATCTACGTATGGAGATGTTATGGGCAATCAATACTTATACAATGTTGCAAAGCAAATTGAAGAAATTGTAGCAAATATTGAAGTAAATGTTTCACAAGAAAAACAAAAGATATGACAACAGTCACCGATTACCTAGAGGCCAGGGTTACCGCTCTACAATCACAACTTGAATTGCAAAGGATGATTAACAAGGTAGAAGGCAAAGTGCCTATTGATCCTGTGAGAGCGGTCTACCTAATCAAGCACTTAAACAAAAACTATGGAGTTCCAATGACGCATATATCTGATAGGCTAGGAGTTACACGTGAATGGTTAAGGCAAAACTTGAAGGAAGATAAGATCACTAAGTCAATGCAAAAAAATATTCAGTCAATGATAGAGGACATGGTGTCCGACCTCCAACTAGTTCTGGTTGAGGAACTTATATAATTCAGTTAAACTAATACTTTAAGTCTATGAGAGTTTATTCAGCAAAATCCCACGTTAGAGGTGGGTTAGAAGGGTTATCCATGATGTTTTTTTGGGTAGCGGTTATTACTTTTCAAGTACAAAGTGTGACTACATTAGTGGTGTTGTTCACGTTATCTGTCGTTTTCTTCACTACCTCACGACTAGTGAAAGTAGATAAAGTATTCAAGACCAGGTGATTAGGAAACTTGACTTTTCGGTTTAAAAATTCTAACTTCCCTGAACAAATTACGTTGCTCTCGTGTGGCGCACCCAAGCGCCCACACATAATCACATAAGGGGCTAACTATATAATTTAATTAAACAATTTACTATGGCGAACTATCAGTTCAAAACAACCAACATTAAAGGCAAAGCCTATGTTGAAGTAAATGAGAGAATAAAATTCTTTCGTTTAGACGAGCAGTACAAAGGTTACTGCTTAGAGTCAGAGATGGTGCATCTCACCAACGACACGGTTTGTATTAAGGCTATTATTAAAGATGTATCTGATCGCATAGTTGCAACAGGTATAGCCTATGAAGAGAAAGGTGCTTCACGCATTAACTCTACCTCTTATGTAGAGAATTGTGAGACATCGGCATGGGGTCGTGCCTTAGCTAACTTAGGTATCGGTATAGATACATCTATTGCATCAAGCTCCGAGGTTTCTATAGCTATAGCTAATCAAAATGCAAAACCTACTAGCGGAAATGTTCCTGCCAACGACACGGATGTGTTTGGAAAATCAGTAGAATACATTAAGAGTGCAAATAGCAAGTCTGCAAAAGAAACCGCTTACAACCAAGTGTTAGTTAAGTACGGAAAGAACTTTAGCGACAAGCAAAAGACTGCTTTAAGAAAGTTTGTTTAGTGGACTTCGCTACTAAACTTATGGAGCGAACGGGGAAAGGATATCTTTCCTATTCCGCTGTTAAATTTGCCGCCGATGGGGCAGATCAACAAGACATGAAGACCTTTGAGCTTTACATGAGGGGTCAACTATACAAACAAAGTGACGCGTTTACTTTTGGTAATGTATACGACAAGCTATTGTTAGAACCAGACACATTTAACAATGAATTTCATGTTATCTATGATGAGAAAATAGTCCAGGAGATTGGTGGCTCTAAGCCTAGGTCTACAAAAAAGTATAAGGATTGGATGGCCGAGGAGAGTTTTGTTGCCAATGAGGGTGGTAAGCGTGTCATAACGGAAGACTTGATTATTCAAGCTGAAGAGATGATAACACGTTTAGATGAGTCAGAGATAATGAACCCCGAAACCGGTGAAATGATTCCTGTCCGTAGATTTCTACAAGGCAAAGCTCAATATGAAATTGTAGATTGGATTGATGATATACCTATTCGCGGATTTTTAGATGTACGTGGTGATGGTTTCATTACGGACTCAAAGACTACACGTAGCTTATCGGGATTCAAATGGGATGTAGGTAAGATGTCTTATGATATTCAAGCATTCATCTATAGTCATGTTGAACAAGAACCTAATTTCTATTGGGTTGCTCAAGCAAAAACATCACCATACACTGTGGCGGTATACAAAGCTTCACAACGCACCCTATCAGTAGGTGAGGCGAAGTTTTGGTCAGCCATTACCAACATTACAAAATGGTTGGATTCACCTGAGAAAGAGACATCGTCTTTTGCTATTTACAAAGAAATTTAATTAACCTTTAAAATTAATGTTATGTCTAACGACAAGGTATTTGCAGGCTTTTTTGAGCCGTTGAAGAAGTGGAATGATTCCACAAGAAAGTATGAGGAACTAGACCTCAGTAAAGTAAGTATAGTTGGTAAATTCAACTTCACTCTTAACGAACTAGAAGACATCAAGAAGTATGCTTCTACTCCTAAAGATGCTGATAAACCAAGACGTGTTTATTTAGAGTTGAAGACTTCAAAGAAGGGTAGCCTTTATGCTGAAGTTCAAGACCCTAACACATGGGGAGACAAAGGTGGTAGCAGTAATGCTGGTTCACCTAAAGAAGCATTTGGAGGTAGCGATGGCTTACCATTCTAAGTGGAGTAATGCAATAGCATTATTTGCTCAAATGAATTGGGGGGTTGAGGTGTTAGCACTTGAACCTCCCTTTTTTTTGGGTAAGCAAAAGGGGAAAAAGATAACGTTTGAAGGCGTGATCTTAGAAAAGTTTCAAGGGGATATAAGTATCTCAATCAACAGTATCTCAGATTATCTATGTTTAGTGTTTGCTGATAAACCTGGAGACAACCTTGTACTGCTACGTACACAAGATGTGTATGAAATCGTAAGCAGACCGTTCAAAGTTCAAGACATTGTGCCTCATATTAAACTAAAAGAAAAAGTTGAGATAAGCCATGAGAGAGATTCATTATAACGAAGTATTGGTTTCGTACCATAAAGGGATAAAGAAAACAAATATTCAGCGTATTGATACTTGGGTTATAGGTCCAGAGAATAAACCTCATAAAATAAACATGAATAGCCTAATGTTGAAGCAGTTAGAGGCTCGTGTTTACCCTAAAAAATACAAGGGAGTGAGAAAACTCATGGTTATTAACATAATTTCAACAAGATATCTTGGAAATAGCTTCTTTTATACATAAATTAGTATCAAATAAATTTAATTATGCCTTATACCGATAATCCTGAACATAAACGCATCATAGATTGTGTTCTTAAACAAAATGCATTGATGTTCGCCAATTTAGGCTCTGATAGTTCTAGATCAGAGTATGATAAGGCAAAACTAAAGGAGCGAAAAAAGCTTCGTAGCATTCATGAGCTTGATCCTGAAAAAATCAATAGATTAGTCAAAGATTCTTTAGACGATTAAGTGTGAAGAGTTATGAAAAAGGAGCGATAGGTGAGCATAGAGTTGTTGCTGACTTAATCAATAAAGGACACCGCGTACATAAGCCTTTATTGGATTCGCTTCCTTATGATCTTGTTGTGTCCATAAAAGGGTTCTTTTACAAAATACAAGTCAAGTATTTACACATGGTAGATGGGTGCATAGAGTCATCTCCTAGAATTGTTAAAGGCAAGGAAAAAGTTGTAAGCAATATTGAATTTGATATACTAGCTATCTTTTGCCCAGACACAGACACGTGTTACTATATCCATAAAAGCCAATTCATTCATAGCGTTAGACTTAGAATGACTGCAACAAAAAATAATCAAGCAAAGAATGTAAGATTTGCTAAAGACTATATAGAAATAAAAACATATGAAGACAGGTAAAGTTAATTTTAATCAAATGATGAAACACTCAGGGGAGTTTCAAGCCATAGTAGGATGGTGGAATACATATTCATCAGACAATGGCTTTATTAACGATAGAAGAAGGCACAACGTTATATTAAAGCATTCTCTATTTGCAAGTGTAAGAGAGTTAAGTAATCTTTCTTTAACAGATATCGGTAGCATATTAGGTAAAGATCACGCAACAGTTCTTCATGCTATTAAGAACCACGGAAGCAACTGCTTATTCTTACCTACCTACGAAGATACTTACGAGGAAGTTTACCATGGTATAAAGAAAGTCCTAGCTGTTAGAGGTATAAATAGAGAGGCAGAAAAAATAACTGACTTACGTGAATTAAGGTTTCGGCTAGTTAACACCTCTGAGAGATTAAGAATGAAGATAATAGAGGTTAATCTTTTAACTGAAAAAATCAATTCTATTCCTCATAAAATAAAGGTAGAGAATACTTTTTTAAAGAAGACTAACAAAGAAGTCTACGAAAGAAACAAGAGGCTAGAGAAAGAATTATTAAGACTAAAAAACCTAATATGAAAAAACTATTTAAAGTTATATGTAAGGGTGTTGTATACGGAACTTATAACACCATAGATAAGGCTAGGAAATTAAGAGGCATACTCTTAAAAAGAGGTAAAGAAGAGATTGTAATAAATATTTCAGAAGATGACGAATAATCTAAATATACAGGACAACCATTTATACTTGGTTCGTATAGCCCTTTCTAGATATAGAAAAGATGAACAAGTAGCAATGGCACTAGGCATATCCAAGCGTACACTTTACCGATACAAAAGATTAATTACATCAAGGAAATTAAAAGAGAGGGGCAGTTCACTATAAATTAATCCCTTGAAGGGAAACACTTTAGGTTAAATACAAGCTGACCCCTCTTTTAAACCTTTAACACCAAAGAGAGATGACAATAATAGAATTAATGCAGAGAGATCTGGATCAAAACGGAATAGAGAATGAATAAATCTCCCCAAGCTTTTAAAGACGCGGTTAAGCTTATAGCATTGATGCAAGCGGTATTAGAGCAAATGGACACCATGAAAGGTACTATGCTCTATAAACATAAAATAAAAAACCAAATTAATAATCTTGAGAAGTCAATAGAAAAAGTTATTGACGAGCCTCTCCAAAGCCTAGATAATACTGATTCAAATTTATTTACACGTATTCAATCTAATTTAGAGATGATTTTAGATATGGATACCAATGAGCTTTCTCAACTTAAAATAGTATTAGAGGATGAACGTAATAACTAAAGAAGCCTGGGATGACTACGTTAAAAATCTTAGCAAATCTTCGGGTGCGGTATGGAGGGTTGCGATGTACTTGCACGCATTTAAATACACAATTACAATACCCGCTTTGCATATAGCTAAGGATTTATCTGAGTATAAGTCTAATATAGATGATTGTGATATTATATTGCATCGGGATGAAAAGACTGAGAAAATAGAAGTAAAGCATCAATCATGGGAATGGACTTCACATAAGGATATACCATGGAAATCTATTATAGTGTGTGCTAAGAAGTCTTATGACAGGCATAAAGAAAAACCATCAGCGTACTTTCTAGTTAACAAACAACTTACACACGCTATACTTGTACCAACAACAACACATGAGGATTGGTTTGTAAAGGATATACATGATAGAAAAAAGGATTGGATACAAACGATGTATATGATTGACCCTAGTGACTATAAGTTTATTGATTTATGACTGTAAGTGATGTCCTTTTAGCAGTAATATTGGTGATGGTTTGGAATGGGTTTTTAATTTATAAAATGAAAAAAGAAAATGAAAAAAATTAATCAATTAGACCTATTCTCAGGTATAGGTGGTTTCCATCTTGGATTTGAAAAAGCAGGGTTTAAGGTAAAGTCATATTTCTCAGAGGTAGACCCCCATGCAATCGCAGTATATAAACATAAATTTAAAAATAGTACACATGTCGGATCAGTCACAGATGTTCGTGGAGCAGACCTCCCAAGAATTGACCTTATCACCTTCGGAAGCCCTTGTCAAGATTTTAGCATTGCTGGAAACCGTAAAGGAATGGGAGGAGATAGATCAAGCCTTATCCTTGAAGCAATTCGCCTCATTAGCGAGTGTAGACCAAGAGTTTTTATCTGGGAAAATGTTAAGGGAACTTTCTCCTCAAACTCTGGCCAAGATTTTGCGGCAATCCTCCAAGAGTTTACCAACATTGGGGGCTATAGACTTGAATTCCAATTGCTTAATACAGCGTGGTTTTTACCCCAAAACCGTGAGCGCGTCTACCTTGTCGGATATCTTGATGCCCCTAGAAGAAATTGGAGAGGAATATTTCCTATCTACGGTTCAGATAGAGAACATGTTAGTGTGGAAAGCTCACGAAAAACCATTGCAAAATGCCTTACAGCGAGGGGACAAGCAGATATGCATAGCGGACTCCAACTCATAAAAGAACCGCTTAGAGTAAAGAGCGCTAACTCACGCGGGTATGATGAGGCTTATGTAGGAGATAGCATAAACCTTACTGCTATCAATAGCACTACACGTAGGGGTAGGGTAGGTGAGCAAAAAGCACAAACTCTTGACACCAAGTGTGACCAAGCAGTCGTTCAGCCGCAGATTGTAGGATACACAGATCAGTTCGTGTTGGAAAAGAATTATACCTATCAAGCAGTAAATAAAACTATTGACCAAAACGAAGATAAATTCATTGAAGGGACACCTATAATGATGGACTTATACAACAAGTCGCTACGTAGTATATCTCCTACGCTAATTGACCCTAAGCATAACGCAGCAGCGTTATTTGATGGTTACCGCATACGTAGGCTTCATCCTATTGAAACGGAGAGGTTACAAGGCTTCCCTGATAACCACACCGAGTATGGTGATTATGATGGAGAGGTTAAAAAGGTGAGTAAATCACAACGCTATAAGCAATGTGGTAACGCCGTAACGGTAGATGTCGTAGAAGCTATAGCAGAAAAACTAAAACCAATATTTAAATTTAAATAAGATGCCAGATTATTATCAAGGAAAGTACAAGAATATTGAGGCAATGGATGTTGTCTTGGATTTCTCAGAGGATAATTATAATATTGGAACGGCTTTGACTTATCTAATGAGGGCGGGGAAAAAACCAAACAACCCCATAACTCAAGATATAGAAAAAGCTATTGTGCATCTTCAAAGAGAGTTAAAACACCAAACAACCAACAATGTCTATGAAACAAGTAACGATTTACCAAACAGTCTACAAAAAGGACGAACCTCATTACCTCAACCCGCTCCAGGCAATAAGCCGTATACGTTCTGGGAAGAGCCAACAATTAGTTGAGCAAGTACGTGCGGGAGATAAGTCTAAGAAGACAGAACTACCTATCGTATTATGGTCGGGTATGTTTACCGAGCGTAAGGATGAGTCCCTACATGAACATAGCGGGTTAATAGTTCTTGATTTTGACCACCTAGACGTAGAGAAAACAAAACCTATTATATCGCAAGATGACCACGTGTATGCTTGTTGGATATCCCCTAGTGGTGATGGTTTGAAAGCCTTGGTTAAGATTAAGTTTCATGAGCGTCATAGAGATCAGTTTCGTGGCTTAACAACTTACTTTGAAAAGCAGTATAACCTTGAGGTTGACCCTTCAGGTATCAATGAGTCTCGTGCTTGTTTTGAGTCTTACGATTCTGAACTATACCTTAACGAGAATTCAAAAACCTTTACTGCTTTTATAACAGAACGTGCATCTGATGCGCCTCAAGAAGTAAAGCAAACATTTGAGACAGACTACAACAAGGTAGCGATCTTAGCAAACATGATTCGTAATGCGGAGGAAGGTGATAAACATGCTACACTTTTAAAGGCTGCACGTCTAGCAGGGGGATATATATCTGCGGGTCGTATGATTGAAGATACAGCAGTCCATGTTTTATGGGATGAGATATCTAAGAGAGAGATTGATAGTGAGTTTCATGCACGCATGACGATTCGTGATGGGTTAGAGTATGGGAAGAACATTCCTATCCGTGAGACAATCCAGGAAGAAGATAAAATCACTAGAGAGCTTAAACTACTTGGCGGGGACATGTCTTTCTTATCCTCAGATGATAGCGACTTTCAATGGATAAATAATTTTGCCGAGGGGAAAATACAACTAGGACTTACAACAGGTAATGAGTACGTAGACAAACATTGGAGGTTCAAGAAAAACTTTACAATCATCAACGGACACTCAAACGTAGGAAAGACAACGTTCCTATTATTTTTATTAGTCACCTCTTCTAGATTACATGGTTGGAAATGGCTTATATACACCAGCGAAAATAGAACCGCTAGTGTTAAAATCAAGCTAATGCAATTTCTCATGGATGAAGAAGTGAATCGTATGTCTTACGAGGTACGTAAGATGGCTTTTGAATGGGTTAACGATCACTTTGTATTCATTAACAATAATAAGATTCTTTCTTACTTTGATTTAATAGTTTATTGCGAGAAAATTAGAAAGCAACAACACATTGATGGTTTTTTTGTTGATCCCTACAACTCATTAAGAGTAGACCTAACCTCTCAAGCTAAAGGAGTACATCAATACCACTACGAAGCGGCTTCTGAATTCTTAACTTACGCTACTTCATCAAACATTGCGTTGTATTTAAACACCCACGCTGTTACAGAGGCTCAAAGACGTAAGGATAGGGATGGGTATAGCTCACCCCCATTTGCAGAAGATACAGAAGGAGGGGGACTTTTCGTGAACCGCAGCGATGATTTTCTTAGCATACATAGAGTAATTCAGCATGAAGATCCTGCTATACGTAGGACTACACAGCTACATGTACGTAAGATTAGGGAGACAGAAACGGGGTCAAATCCAACTCCTATATATGAACCGCTCACCTTTGAAATGAACTCACCTAGAACATTCTTTAGGCCATCTCAAGGAGGTAGTATGTTTGACCCTATGAATTTTAGTGATATTAAGCAGTCTCAAATACCTTATGATTTAACCCAAGGAATAACCCTTGACACCTCTTTTTAATGGAATATACAGAAGTTGAATTAGTATTGCCTAAGCCTCCGAGTTTAAACATGATTTATGCTGGTAAGCATTGGGCGGTACGTAAAAAATATAAAGATGATTATAAGAAGGAATGTATCAAACAGCTTGAGAAGTTGGATGATTTTAAGTGCGATAGTTTTCAGTTTTTCATTACTTACAACAGTAGGATGGATATTGACAATGGTATTCTTGTATCAAAATTTTTAGCAGATACTTTAGTTTCTGAAGGGATAGTTGTAGATGACAGCCCTAAGTATTATGATAAGGTTGTGATTGCCTACGATAGCACCATTGAAAAGAACACATATATTGTTAAAATAAAATGTTTTGGGTATCGTATCGTTTAGTATTTTTGTATATTAACGACAAATGGAATTACATAGCTTATCAGCTCTATATCACCTTGCATGTTCAAGATCACAAGACACACTTGTTGAGCTTTACGAAGACCTGCATGATAGCAAGGGAATCCCCAAGCAAGATGATGCTGAGTGGATTAAATCTAGAATTCAAAAAGCAGTAAAAGAAATAAGAACAGAACTTTCTTTAATTAACTCTGCAATTGAAGAAAAATAGTTACATTTGATATGTTCACATAGGACATTGGTTTGGTTAAAGAGGAGGCGTAGCGATATTGCCTCCTTTTTTTATCTATCAAACTGCCTCATGATAATCTTGAAGGCTATAAAACCTAACCCTATGTATATAGCATAAGACTTAATCTTATCAAGTAAAGATTCTCTTTCTATATATATAAGCTTGTCGTAAGGAACTTCAATAGTTCTTATGATAGTGTCAGAGTCGCATACTGCGTCTATAGTAATCGTGTCGTTGATTCTTCTTATCTGCACTCTCAGCCTGTCCTTTATCAGTGTTATAGTATCGCGTTGCTTCAAAATCACAGTATCCGTGATAGCCACAGGTGGGCTGACAACCGTGTCCATCACAACCAGCGTGTCTTTTTCCAGTATTAGGGGGTTCTTCTTTACTGCTCTCTCTAGATGCCATGTCGCGCTGCAAGAGCTTAATAACACGCTCACTATCAACACTGCCAACAGGTTTAATCTTTTCCATTTATACATCATCAAAATCTACGTAAGTAATAGTTACCTCTTCCCCTTCAACAAGAGCTTTAGCAATCGCAGGATACACTCTTTTATAAGCCTTAGCAGACGAACCAACGAAACCATCGCTAGTGCCAAAATTCGCTTGTTGACTATCACCAAGAAGTAAGCACCCAGCAGTATGTTCGTCAGTATTACCAGTGTGAATAAGGATATACTCAAAATTAGGGACATCACGAACCCATAGCATTCCTTTGTGCATCTCACCATACTTCTTTTCATATCTGCTATTAAACCCGCCTGTGGTGCGTAACGTGACCTTATAAGAACCCGAAGGGACTCTTGTCTCCCCCATTACCTTATCGTCCCTGTATTCGTCTTCAAGGGTGTAACACAAGAAATCTCTTTTCCCTTTTGTGATATCAAATAACAAGCCATTAGTTGAGTCCAACTGACTGCTAAATCTTAGTACCTCTAGCTCCATTATTTCTTAGCGAATTTTTCAATTCCTGCTATCCCGAATGCACCAAGGCTTACGATTACAAAAGAATTATAAGTGAATTCATTAATCACTAAGTCTTTTCCGCAAGCTCCGCTAACAACATCAGCAAGCATCACAATCACCATCACAGCGAAGGACAAGAAACCTATAATCGTTTTCTCATTCCAATCGTTGTCGTCTTTAAAAATCTGCACAAACTTTTTCATAATTATTTCTTTTTTAATAGTTCATCTACTTTTTGTTTTAGTCCCATAGCAGGTCTAAATCCAATTGCCTTATTCATTCTACCTACTTCTTCTCTAATGCTTTCTTCGTCACCAAAGTGTTTCACTAAATAGTACGCCTGTATTTTAGCGGTGCGTGCGGAGTATACATCCCAATGTGTTGATCCGATTCCTAAAGCACGTCTTATAGCAGTTTTTTGAACCCATCTAACAGTTAGTTTTATTAAATCTGGCTCATTAGTTAACTCTTTTACCTTGGAAACAACCTCTTTAATAGTGATTTCTTTATTTATAAGAGCATCTGAATACTTTTCAGTATTGAGTTTAAGCATTTTTATTTGAGAACCCTGTTCCTTTATCATCTCCTCAGCAATCGGGTCGTATTGATAATTTTTGAGTTCAGGGTTAGACTCTCTAATAAATCTTTCTTTAGGATTTAATGCTTTAATGAGCTGATATGCTGAAGATTTTTTGGACTTAGCTTTTATTTCATCGCCTAAATCTACTGTGCCATACGCTAATGCATCTGCAATACCATAAGCAAGTGATACAACGATAGAGTTTGCTGGGGTTGTAGTCATTTTCTCTACTGCTGCTTTCATACGTATAGGAGAAGCATTCATAGCACTGCCTAAAGCTTTATAGAAATACTCTACACGTTCATTACCTACACCTTCATCTTTTGGCAACAAATCATCTATCTCATATGTTACAACTTCTTTTCTAAACCAATCATAGTTGCCAGCATAAGCCATTAATGATTGACCCCATGCGGGCATAAAAGAACCAACGTCAGACACCGGTACAAACATGCTAAACGCCTCACCCAATGCCTTCCAGTCTTCTGCTTTCCAGTTTTCAAAAGCACTAGGAAGTGATTCTTTCATTTCTTTGATTTCAGATTCAGACGGCTCTCTTCCGTTATTATCTACGTAGATATCTATTAACTTTTGAAGTTGTTTTTCACCCTTCAGTTTTTTCTCAATCGCAATTTCAAATACGCGTAAGAAGCCAGCAGTCTGTTCGGCTTTTGGTATACGAACATATTCTCTTTTATTGTCTTCGCCTCTTTCTCCCGTCCAAAATATAAAGTTTTTACGCTTATCGTATTCGCCAATGTTATCATCATCATCATCATCATCAACAGATAATCTTAGATATGTGATTGCCGCAGCTACTGTACCTAGCTCAGCAGTATATCTCATGAACTTACTTGGGTCGTTACGCATTGTTTGCAAGATCCCTCTTGTCCCCTGGATAGCTACGTTTAAGTAAGGCGTTAATGTTTTATCTAATGTCTTAGAAGCTAAACCACCTTGTGAAAAATCTAAAATTTCGCGTGAAGCTCTTGCCGAAGCAAACTTTAATGCCTCAAGTTCATCTTGAATAGGCTCATGTCCTTCTTTGGCTATATAATCTTGTATTCTTTGCTTTAAATCACGCTTATAAATAGCTATACGGAATGCAACCTCTGTTGTTTCACTTAAATAAGTAAGGCCAGTTGTTGTTTTTTGTATTCCTCTTTTAACGTACCCCATTGTATCGCTTTTGCGATACGTTAAGTTTTTAAATGGAGATGACTCTATGGAAAGAAAATCCATCAACCCTCCATGTTTTGCAAGGTCAATATAGTCTTGACGACCAAGAACCTTATCTTTAGTAGATGAATACAAATCTTTCATCATCATCATTGAGGAAAAAGTAAAAGTCGTCCGACCATATACATCACTCTTGAAGATAGCATACAACCAGTTACGGAAGAAATCCTTCATAAAGAACAATGGGTTACCTGCACCTGTAGCGTTAAATCTAAGAACAGAGTTTAAAGCTCCTAAAGTTTTTTCTACTGGGCCCCAAAAATTACTGTCGTTTTTAGCTAACACCTCAAGATCTAGTAGTTCGCTGTAATACTCTTCTTTTATTTGTAAGGCTTTTAATACCCCGCCTTGGAAATAGTATAGGTTTTTGTATCCCTTGTCAGGCTTAGTAACTTCTTCTTGTGTCTTTTGATACATAAAGGACTCCTCGCCTGGTTCCGATAAATCAATAGGCTCACCAACCTCTACATCTTTTGTATTAGAAGGCATAATCCAATCTAAATCCTTTCCTTCAATTTGTTCGGCAAGACTAAAGACCATTCTATTGTAGAAGATTTTATTCTGTGTGTTTCTAGTATGTACCTGTAGTAAATATCTAGAGTCCATAACTTGAGACTCTTCAGAGCCAAATTCTATTACTTGAACAAAGTCTTTACTACTACTGTCTGAGTCTTTAAAACTTCCATCTTTAGGGCTTAACACAAAGTTTAAAAACTTACGAGGAGAATAGTTGTCGTTTTTAAGCAAATCGTATGCTTCTTTACTAGTCAAGCCTTCTTCATATGCTTCAGCAAAAAGTTCCCGCATTGCATTAAAGTATAAGTCAGCTCTTCTCTCTAAGTCTTCTACTACTTCAGTACCCATGGACATTTTTAATGCCCTAATAGAACCCTCGGCTTTTTCTTTTGTGAAATCTAAAGTATGCTTAGGTCTTTCTTTACCTCGTGCATCAAAATTAGTATCAATTTGAATAACACGCATAGCAAAGATTAATTTATCTAATCCTTCTAATTGCTGATTACTTAAGCCAGAATATATTTCTTTTTCAAATTTATTGAACTGAATTTTAGACCAAGCCCCAGCCCCAGCACGTGTAACGAGTAAATCTTCAACCGCTTCCATGTTAGCCTCATTAATAAGCCTTTTAACATTGCTCTGGCGATCTATAAACTGCTTCTCTAAATTACGAAGTGTTTTGGCCATGCGAACTGATATCTCTTCCTTGCTAGCTCCTTTTTTAATATCTACAAGGTATTTATCCATAACGTCTTGAAGGTCTTGACCCGCAAGTAGTGAAGCCTCAATATCTCCAAAGAACTTATCTAGCAGTACGCTATCATTCTTTTTTGTTGCTTGAAATATGTTAGCCATAACATTTCTCCCAAACCCTACAGATGTAGATACTTCTTTACTAGACTCGTTAGACACTTGCTTAGTAAATTCCTTAGCTGTTGCTCTATCAAAGCCTAAATCATAAATCATGTTTTCAAAAGCCTTTTCACGTCCTTTTTCTGGTAGCGCAGCAAATGCCTCAATAAATCCTTCTAACACAGCTTTACGTGAAAGTAATAGGTTTCTAGAACCCTTTGGTACTAACCCCTCTTGTTCTAGCTTATTCATAACTAGACTATAAGAGTTAGAGTCATACATATTAAATATCATGACATTATTTGGAGCGTCAAATTTAGCATCCCCTTTAAATTGCTTAAAGAAAGGATCACCTACAGTTGGTTTTCTAAACGCCTCAGACATATATATACTACCGCTCTCACGTTGTGGGTGATCGGATACACGAAGGGCAATAACCAATCGGTCTTGACTTCCTTTTCTTGCGTAAATATATGTGTATATGCTTTTATCTGCTGGGTTTTTGTAGGGCACGTCAACAACATACCCTTGCTTCTTCAATGAAGATTGCACGTATGAACCAACACTATTAGACACAAAACCCATGTTTGATGTATTGAGTCTCTTCTTAGCTTTTTGCTTTTCTTTATTTTGAAATACAAACTTAGACTCTAAGTCTTGAGCGTTGTCAATACGTTTAACAACAACCGCAGGACCAGATAACTTACTATATTTCTCTACCTCAAAGTCTGGACCTAATACATCTTGAACATATGCTTGAAGTTCAGAAGGAGTAAATCCTTTTTGATAGGTATACTTAGATGCTACGTAAAACTCTAATGGATCTTTACTTAAACTTTGATTAGTCTTGTTGGTAGCAACATCTTTACCGCGTGTAGAAAGAACACCAACACCGCCTACTTTTAATGCCCGCCCAAAGTTTAAAGTAACATCTTGGCGTATGTCTCCTGGTATTACATTGAGTACAGCGTTGCTCATAGCATAGTCTATACTCTCACTAGGGATGTCATATCCATTTTGCTCTACGTAATCTGGAGCTAATTTAGATGAAGGAAGTTTACCTTTCTTTACAAGAGTTTCAAAACGTGTGAAGTTTTCTTCGTTTTTCTTTACATACTTATTGAGTTCACCGTGTGGCTTATCCGTTTCGTTTAATCCTAAAAGCTTAATAGCTTTGTTAGCATCCTCCATGGTCATAGAGTAAACAGGGAAGCGCTTTCTATCGTAGAACGGCTCAATAACTTGATAGTTATCAATGTCATTCTCGTATTTCAATTGGTTTGATGTACCAAGCCCACCATTAATATCTGCAAAGGTTTTGCTCTTAAAGTTTTTATCAATACCCTTGAAGTAGTTAATCATTTTCTGATACGTACCGTTGTTGGTTGTAACCTGAGTCTCATTTCCTGTACCGCTAGCCTCAGCCTCTTCATCAATAGACTCTTTGTAGAGATCAGGGAACTCGTTCATCACGCTATCAAAATCACGTGAACGAATCCATGTGCCTTCGTTAGACGGCTCTACTTTGTTTTCATTAACACGCATGCGTTTCTTAGCAGTACTCTTTATAACGCTTTGAGTAGTAAGGCCTTCTTTCTCACCGCCAAGCAATGAGTTAGCTAATGTAACCACAGATGCCTGTGATTTTTTACCACGGCTACCCATAAACATACTACCCGCAATACTTACACGTATGTAATTAGGGTCTTTGTTAGAATCTCTATAATTAAGTACACCTTTAAACTTGTTGTCAATTTGATACCCACTGTCTAGCAAGAAGTTTTCACTAGAAGGGATTTTAGCGTTAAACTGTGGATGTACCACACCTGAATTTTCTTGGAATTTCTCACCTGATTCTAAGTTTTTATTTGTGATGAACCCAGAATATGTGTATCCCCAATCAGCCTCTTTACCTTCTTTAAGTTGACTTATTAACTCCTCTGGTTGAGCAAACTCTGGCTGAGAGTATTTCATAAAGAAGTCCGCTTGAGAATAACCTGACTCTGCTAATATCTTCTTTATCAATGGAGCTTTTTCAGAAGCATATGGAGCTTTGAACTCTACACTACCTTCTACCTTTCCGTATCCACTAGGAATAAGGAATTCCATTAGGGCTTTTCTAAACTTAAAACTAGTAACATCAATAAGCGCAGAGATTACTTCAGGACTTAACTCTTCAACAGAGTCAATCATTTCTACGAAATCATTATAAACCTTTTCAGAAGCCTGCTTTTCCTGTGCTGTTCTACCTTTCCAATTGCCATATTGAGTCCAATCAATGTTATCTCTTTGGCTTTCAGGAATATTTTTAACTATAGGGAGATCAGATTTTAATGCCTCAATTACATCTTTCTTGCCAACTATTGCTGATTTTAAATTATCCAACACCTCTCTAGTTTGCTCTTTAGGTACACTTTTAGAGACAGCGCTTAAGAAGTATTTCATTCCATAATAGTTACCGAGCATAGCGCCTGGCGATTGTTGCATAACAAATACTGCTACATCTTGACCCTCTGGACCAACTGCTTCCACAAAATTCATTATACTACTAACTGACTTTTTATCTACCGATGCAAATCCAACTCCATCTCTTACGTTCTCTGGTAGGAATGAGTATAGTAGCCCTCCATATAGTTCATCTCCATCTACATTACCTACACCTGTATTATCGGAAGTAATTATAAGTACACGCCCATTAACCCGATCAATAACATCTTTAAATGAATAGGTTTCTACATCATCCGAGGTAATGATTTGACGTTTCTTCTTCTTATTTACTACATCCGATTCATTTGCATTAACCACTGCTACCCCCGTGCCATCATCAAGAGATACAGTCGCAAGAAGCGCTTCATCTAATATATCTTCTCCTCTAGCAATCTTCTCGCCCATACGCCCTACCGCTTCTATCAACGTACTGCGTGAATCGGTAATACTGAGATTGCTATTAGTATACTTGTTTATTAGCCCCCTAAGTTTGTTAAGCAAAGACTTTTCTATTTCAACCGATACGTTACCTCTCGCAAGGTCTTGTAAGAATTCAGCAAAGAACTCTTCTTGTATTTCAGATAAATCAGCCCCAGCTTCCGCATAACTTTTTAAGAATGAACCATATCTTTCTGATAAGAATGAATCTCCTTGAATAGCAGTAGACATCCCCTTCATGAACTCTTGGATAAAGCCTCCACCTAATTGACCTGCAATTTCGTGACCCACTTCATGTATAGCAGTACCCGCTGCGAGTGCTGGTCCAAACAAGTGTATTTCATTTTTATTAGACTCTCTAGGTAGGAAAAGACCAGAAGCATCTAGTGCGCTTTCGCCTGTAGCGCTTTCAAACGCTTTAGGAGTTTTATGTATAAATATTTTAGTATCAGGGTTAATGCTTTGTAAAGCACTAAACATGTTACGTGTTTCCTTTAATGCTTGAGTTATTTCGGTACGGCTTGTTCCATACTTCTCTAATTGGGAGTCGGTAATATCTCCTAAGAAGTCGTTCACAATCATATCTAAATCTGTTTCTTCAGTAAACTCTACTGTAGAATCTTCTAGTGTTTCATCGGTTTCCTCTACTTGACCTATACCAAGTTCATTAAGCATAGAGTTTATCTTCTCAGCACGCTTACGATCCTTATATGGCTTACGCTGAACTGTTCCGTCTTCGTTTTGTACAACAGAAAAAGGATCACCATAAGATTTTTCAATAGACTGCTTATCCTTTAGCAATCCTTGAACTTCTTTCATGATTTTGTCCTTGCCTTCTTGTGATTGCATCTTAGAATGAAGGTCAATCTTGCTACGAATCTTTTGATTTAGTGAAAGGAGGTCTACTTGGTCTTGCTCATTCATTGATGAGTAGAATTTTTCATCTCTATTTACAAGCTCTTTTAATTCTAGGTTAGACCTTTCTAATTCTAATTCTAATTCTTTACGTTCTGCTTTTGAAAGGTTTGGGTTAGCGGCTAATTCTTTATACTTTTTAATGTCGTTTATAATCTTAACACGATCTTTTAAAAATGGCGATGAACCTAATGCGGAATAGCCTCCCGCTAGTACCGCTGGAACGGTAGCAGTACCGCCCCCCGCTGCAAATCCAATTAAAAATGAATCAGCAATCTCGTACCCATTGTATTCGTCTCCTGCTATTGCGAATGCTGCTGTTTGATTTGTAATAGATACACCAAGTTCTTCAAGACCTTCTGCCGTGGCTGAACCTAATGCTCCCCCTACACGACTATTCACAAACGCTCCAGCAACTTTATGGTTTTCTGTAATCCAATCTTTAGCGCGTAGTAAGCGAGTTGACTTAGGGATATCATCTATAAGTCCTAGAGCTTTACGAGCCTTAGTTATTTCACCTATACCGATTCTCTCAAAAGCGTATTCCGCAGCACCTGCAATAACAGAAAGACTTACTTTTTGTGCTGTGTTAAGGTCTGCTCTATCACGAACATCAACCCATGTTGAAGTACCTGAAGCTAAACCCATAATAGGTAATGCAACTTCTGGAGCAACGATTGTAAAAGCTATCTGAGGTATAGTTTGAGCAACACCAAGACCTATTTTTTTTAATCCATCTCCTACGTTTAGGTTACCGTTCTCATCTACTTTAAATAAATCTTCAGTTGCTGAGGTTTGAAGTCTATCCTCATCAACACCTAATTTATATAAATTTGCTAAGGATTCTATTTGTTGGTCGTAACGTAATGTTCTGAAATCTTGATCTAGCCTTGAGTTGTCGTCTTGTATTACATCTTGAAGAGTGTAAAACAAACCAGTACTTTGATTGACTATTGATTGAGCCATCGCTGAAATATAAACAGGTGTACCAGATTCGTTAGCCATTTCCTTAGCTCTATCCGTAACATCATCATATATCTCGTAAGAAACGCGTCTGTAATCTTGATTTAACCGTGTTGAAGAGACTTCATCTACAATTCCATCGGAATCTATAATGTTTTCTTTATCTCCTGTAAGGTCAGTATATTCTTTGTTTAATTCTTCAGCTTTTAACCCTAATGCTAGTTTTTGACCAGGTGTAATAGCGCTATTCACTTTATTATTAAATACCTCTAGTTGTTCTTTTCTTTCACGAACAATATCAATATTTAAGTCTTTGTTGTTAGAAACCTCTTTAACGTATTTCTCTTTCTCAGCAGAAGAAGCGTTGTTATAATACTCAAAATTAAAATCTGGTATTTGAGCAAGTTGATTAACACGAGCATTGCTTTTTGATTCGTCTACACCTTGTCCCTGTCTAAATAATATAGGACTACCCTCTAGGTATGTGTCGCCCGATAGTGCATCCAATGAAGAGTCTGCGTCCACCGAAGACGAAGTAGAGTCCATAGAACCCTCCGCGACTTGCGATTCTGAAGTGGTATTGCCTTTTTTTTTTAAGGAATATGCTTCTGATAAAGTTCCAATAAGCTCTTCTGAGAAATTGTATTCAGTTAACACCTCTTGAAAACGCTCTAAACTAAAGCCGCCCTTTACGGCTTGAGCCATCATCTCTTCGTACTTATCGTTCATTGTGTGATTTTTACTTAAAAACAAAGATAATGAAAACTAACTACTTGAATATTACTAAGTTCCTTGATTGAAATTTACTGGAGGGTCTATTTTGAAAGCATCCGTAGCTCCACTTACATCTTCTTGTTTAGGTGCATTTTCTAATGCATTTTTAGCTTTATCAGTAAATCTTTTCCAACCATTAATCTGTTTTGGAGCTTTAATCTCAATGCGATTCTGAACAAGTGATATAATCTCATCTGTCAATTCCGAACCAGCGTATTGCTTAGTTTCATAGGTAGCTTGTGTACCTGCAAACAAATCACCTGGTATTTTAACTACCACTTCTACATATTTAATGTCACCACCAGCATTAATACCTACAGATGATACACGTTCATTACCCTTGATATCAAACGACGCACCATCTACATCGGTATAATATACAGCTATATTTTCACCACCAACGTTAGCAACTACTGGGTCAAGTGCTAAGATACCTTGTGAGGCAACCTTCTCTTGAGTTTCACGGTCTTGTTTAGCCTTAGCTTGTTCTCTAGTTTTATATTGATCTACTAGGTAGTCAGAATAATCAGTAACATACATCTCTTGAGCTTCCCCTAACTTTTTAGGGTCTTGAGTTATAGATTGTATTAGCTGCACATCCTTTTCGCTAGGGTTGTTGACATCGCTAATCAATTTGTTTCTAACGACATATAACAACGCTAGGTCTTCAGAAGAAACCTGTCCGTTATCAATGTCAATCTGAGCATATTTAGAAGCTTTGCTTTCAGCGTCACCTAAACTTGTGGCGGCTACCATTTCAGAACTATGTCTAGCAGCGTTTGTCTCAGCTATATATCCACCGCCAAAATCAACAGCATCTACAACCATAAAAGGATTGTCCCTCATTGTGTTGACAAACTGACCTATAGCTACATCTTGACCACCTACGGTTAGGTTGCTTGGATATCCCTTCTCGTCTAATTTATATCCTAAAGGTTCTTCGTAACGATTTTTAAATCCAGCAGTAATTTCTTCTCTACTTTCCGACAAGTCTTGATACTGCTTCTCTTCAGCACGCCTCATGCTTCCACGACCTATTGAATAGTCTTGTTGCATAGTTGTGATGTAAGACGTTAAAGCTCTTCCTTGTTGTTTCGCTTGACGAATTAAGTCTTGATTGTTTGTGCGATACCCTTCAACAAGGTTTTCACGCACAGCATCTCCCCATGTTTGTGCAAGTTGAACTTGATTATTAGGAAGACCTGTATAATCAACATCCAAGGCATCATAAGTGGCTTCAGCAGTCTTTCTCCTTTGCGTGAATTCTGATTTAACTGCACGTAGTGGAGCGGATACACTTTCAGCTATAGACTTACCTCCTGTCGTTATTGCTTGGAATGGTGTTGACATTACTTTTCAAATTTTTTGATTAGAGACTTCATGTAGTTATGGAGTTTCTTTTTGTCTCCACTAGCTACAGCGCTCTTAATATCTTTTGCTTGTGTTGGGTTTAGAATATACTCGCCCCCTGTCATCTCTCCAATTTTATTACTACCTCTTACGATATCAATTGGATTAGCTTCATGACTAAATTTTCCTGGAGTTTTTTTAACCTTAGCGCCACCTTCAGCAAACCAACCCGCAACTTTTTCGCCAAATCCGCCTCCTGCCATTCCACCAACTACAGAACCTGCACCACTAGCTATACCTCCAATACCTGCGCCTATAGCTTGACGAGCAGAGGCTAAGTTTTGACCTTCACGTTCAATATCTCCTTGGCTACGTCTCTCTTTTAACATAGTAGACTGCTGCTCTGCTTGACCTCTTTGTATAGTCGCCTTCATTTGAGTGTCAGCTTGAGCTTGCATAGCTTGTTGCCCGCTTATTGCAGACTGACGTTGCATGCCTGTTAGAGATGCCGCTAAAGCACGTGGGTCAGCACTCGCCGCCTGAATACCAGAGGCAAGATTACGCTGAAGAGATTGACGTTGCATGTTCAACATCTTCTTTGAATATGCATTACGCTCCGCATCTGCAAAAGCGGTACTAGGGTTTAAATCGGGTCTATTACCCATTGCGGTAGCTAGGTCAGCCTTGGCTTGTTTAGCTGCTCTACTACCCTGTACAACATTGTATATCCCTAGTCCAATGTCGGTAAGACCACCAATACCTTGAGCGGTGTAGTCTGCGTTATTATCTCCCATGTTACAAAAATACGATTTAGTTTACTAAGTCATTATGCAATCTTGATCTGTCAAAAACAACACCAACTCCATACAATTCTATAGGGTCGGAAGTAGACTTCTCAAGTTTTAGTTTAATATATCTATCTCTAAGTTGATCTCCCTCAAGATCGCTATTTTTTTTGACACTTATGATGTCACCTACTGACAATACGCTAGGGTCACTCATGATAAACTGATTTCTAGCAGTAAGTGTAGTCATCACCTCGTTAGTGTTTGCCCCATCAGCGTATACAGCGTCACCACCACTAAACGGAATCTTGTTTATAGGGTTTCCTATAATTACGTTATCGTCAATATCAATACCAGTAACAACTCCTAATGTAATAAATTGACTTGTACTAATAGAAGATGTATCACGAGGTATATGAGAATAGAATAATCTCTCCTTCTTTGTTAGTGACGTGATTTGTGAAGTTGTTTGATCTGATGTGTAAGCTGTAAAACTCCATGAAGTATCGCTCTCAATGTTGAGCGCTTCCCATGCTTTAACCATTGAAGGGTTTTGGTTTGAAACAATTTCAATTTTTGAAGTATAAGTAGTACCATAGAAAGAATTACGATTAGTATTAGTATTATGAGAATAAGCTTTACCATCTTTAAAGGAATAAAGAACATTATTGAGTTCCGCATATCCTTCACCTACGAAAGAGTAGAAAGAAGACCATAGGTCTTTTCGGAAGTTATACGCTACTGTGAAGTCATTAGTAAATGTGACACCAGTAGACTTGACACCTGAAACTATAAGTTCTTTATTTTCTCTATCAAAGCCTAGCTTTATAAACACTTTGCTTGTGTCGCTTTCATGAGACTTGAACTCTGAAAATTTAGAGTTGAAATATGATGACATTCCGTTAGAGCTAATCTCAGCAACGCTTTGGCTTGTTACCTTCCAAACCTTTCCTCTATAGACATCAGCGAGGAATACCGCTCCTTCAAAAGAGATGAATGCATCACGCTGAGTGTTAATACCAAATACTCCTTGATACTCAATAGGACGGGATAATACATTAGTAGAAATTGTAGGAATATTATCACCACTTGCTGAATCTAAGATGTTTGCACCCACTGGAATCTTCATAACGGAATCTTCTTGTAAACCCATGATATAGTTCTTCATGTCTACTAGTCCATATATACCACCCTTACTTACGTCAAAGTCATAGAATGGAATATTAGCAGGGGTAAAGTTTGATAGTGTTAACCTTTTAGAAGACTGGTTATAAGGGTCGCTATAGGTGATAGAAGCCTTTCTAGTGACTTCCTTCTCGTTATCTATGATAGCGTATGGCTTGCCGTAAGAAAACACGTTAGAATCAAAGTAGTCGCTTATAACATCTGCTTCCACATACGCGCTTTCAAATACTTTATTAGCAAAAGTTTGAGGGTCATAACCTACTGTTCGGCTATGATACCTTAACTCTCTAGGAACTAAATATGTGTCTCCGTGTTTTAGTATAGTTCTAGAAACACTAGAAGTCCAATACACTGTAGTCTGACTTGCTGGTAAATTTGCTATAAAGTAAAATATAGCTTGATTTGCTTCGTATACAATATTGGCTACTTGATAAGCCTGAGAATCAGGATCACTAGCAAACCTAATGTATTCCCCAGGAGATACTGATAGCAAACTACCCCCCGACACCGTTAAAGTGTTTGTGGTTTGATTTGTTATGGTCAATCCAACAACATCGCCAATAGTAACATCTCCGCCTACATGTTTTCTACTAGAGTTTACAGGGAAGTTGTATCCCATTTCATAGTAAAGCTTAGTCTCTGTAGACTTTAAAGGAGTGTACATCTCAATAGTTACCGCTGAGTGCCATAAATCGTTAGCAGTGGTGTTTACATCTGTTAAATCAGTAAAAGTAAAATCTGGATAAACCTCATTGCGTAACACTAAAAAATCCCCTGTTATTCTATACTCTCTTTTTTTGTTATCACCATTATTGCTTCCTGATACATCAGCGCTAAAGGGAGTGTTTTCTAGATTGTAGCTTTTAATACCTACTACTTCAAACTCATGATTTTGAGGATAGACGTATGCACCGCCTTGACGGTCATAATATCTTACAATTCTAACTTTATCGCCTGATGCCGCCTGAAGTTTAAAACCCGAAGCTTTTGATGAGCTATATGAATCTTCTTTCCCTTGAGAAGAAGACAACGCTAAATATATGTTGTCACTACCTACACTAGCTCCCACATCTTCAGATTCCTCATTATCAGCTTTTAAAGCTTCCATAACAGAATACTGTTGAAAATTCAAGTATCTATTGTTTTTAGCGTATACAATAGAATATGATGAAGCAGTAGAAGGGGCATCCGTTGGGATGTCAACCACAACATTTGCAGCGCCATTATTACCATCTCTTTCACCTGCCCCCCATGAAGCTATATTTACAGATCCTATGTCTCTAACACCACTTGCTCTACCTCTATCATCGTAGTATACTAAACCAAAACTATGGTCAGCATTTGACTTAAAAGTAGACGTGCGTTTAGAATCAATTGGGATTGATAAATAGCTAACACTAGGCACTATTCCTACATAATTTAACCCATCTACATTAGAACTAAATGTATTTTCAAATACTTCAGCTGAGGTAAATCCAAAGGTAGTGTCGTCAACTTTTACAGCTGTTAATGCATGTGACTTAACACCAAGATCTAACTCTATCTTTTTTGTACTAGTATTGTAGGTAGAAGCAAAAAACCCATATGTTAATGTTCCCTTAAGGTCTAGATAGTCTACTGTAGTTAAACTAGTAAAATATTGTGATCTTGCTGCACTTGATCTTGTGTCTTGCCACGCATCTACAACAACATCAGAAAAATTAGATATAGTGGTAGCCATGAGTTGGCCAAATTGAGTTCTTGTATAAGTATCGTTTGGAAGCTTTATCTCTTTAAAAAACTCCACACCATTGGTACTCACGTTAACCTGTACAATATTATAATCTTTGGTGCTTGTGCCATCAATTACTGTTATTGTCCCTACACCGCTAGCGTTTCCGTAACTAAATCTTTTATAATCATACACAAGTTTAATAAAAACAGAACGCTTACCATCTATTATGTTAGGCAGTGATGATAAATCTATAGTAACATCCTCTTCTGTTACCTTTTCAATAACTGCATCAATGACTCTAGGTGTCTCTAGGTATTGTGTTCCTAAAGAAATATTAGCAGGTACATAGTGGTCAAATCCTTCTGTGTAATTACCCATAAACAACCTATTGTTGCTTATAGTCATAGATTGAGCATTCTTAGGAACAGCATCGTAAGTCTTGTCTGACTCACTAGTTCCAATTAATGAATATAGGCCATCGTTATAAAAATCAAAAACCTCATCAACTCCATCAGTAGTTACCTCTATGTCTTTTACTAAAGCAAATGTATCTATATTGTTATTCCGTACCAACAAGCGAACCTTTTCTACCGCTGCGGTAGAAGTCCCTATTGTCAACCTAATGTAATTGTCAGCATTAGTGTATGGAGGCTTAATATTTGCTCTATTCGCCATCCACGGACTATAAGCCATTGTACTATACGGAGACAATGCACTAATCTCTCCATCCCTATATATGTATTGATAGGCGAATTGAAATGTCTGTTCGTATACACTATTTGCGTTTATAGTATCATCCGTTCTATACTCGTATGATATAGGCGTGCTTGGTGGTTGCTTTGCTATAGTTAACTCTAAAAGCTTTTCAGCATCGTTAGATCCTGCGGGGTAAGTTACACTTGAGTCTAAACACTTGGATATGTTTACTTTTTTCGTTTCGTTTATCCCGTCTGTCCAGTATAGCAGTATATCTTTATTAGCATCCTCAATAGCGTTAGAGTGTATAATGTGTGTAGCTGAAAATTCCAAGAAAGAACCTGTGGTAACCTTTAATGCTGCACCGCTAGTATTTATTTGATATAAGCAATGGTCATTATTTGAGTTCCAAACAAAATAAAATATTAAATCCTTTTGATTAAAAGAACATGTTCCAATAACCCGATTAGTACCAGCGGGTAAAACATTCGCCCCTGCTAGAGTTATCTCTGTGTTGCCTTTAATGTTTTTGAGCACACCTCTATTGCCGTCTGTATCTTCGGTTGTTCTAACATTAAGAGCGTCTATCATCTCGGTTGATTTCACCAAGAGATAGTCCTCATCTTTATTGAGTTGACGTGGAGTTATTTTATCTATAGCCATGCGTTAATGCTTAGTAGATAGTTTAAAGTTTTTTCTAATAGTCTTTAAAGCCTCATCTTTAGTAAATGATTTTAAGCGGGCGTTAGCGAGTCTACGCTCATTATAATACTCAGACCTTGCTCTCATTTTCTCATTGTAAGGGACACTACTCTTACGCTCTATAACGCGATAATATATGTAAGACCTTAATGCATTCTCTGCATAAACATGAATAGCAGGATTAGAAGAACGAGCTTCGTCAGCAACATACTCTATAACCACTTCTGTGTAATTAGAAGACGATACCTCTAATCTATTTTGCTCATAGTTCATTCTGTATTCACCTGAGTAATGACCGCCACCTACAGCATGTGAAGTATTGTATCCATATAGAGAGCCAAATCTATTTTCATTTAGATAGTTTTGAAATACAACTTCTGGTAGAGCTTTGTCATTAACCCTGTCAAATACACCATCAGAGTTAGAATCTATATTGTTCCCTCCAGAATCAGATTTGTATTTTTGGCTATAGTTGATGTTTTTATTTTGTCCAAAGACATAGACAAGACCATCTGACCCAACAACTCCAACTTTCACTAAGTCAACAAAATCGTCTGGTAGCTCAACTGTGCCAAGAGTTTGATTGATTGGTAGCTTTAAACTTTTAACCACTTGCAAGGTATCAAAGCCCATTTCACGTAAACCACGTAGCGCATAGTTATGCACCAATGTGTTGCTTACATCATTAGAGTAGTCATCTTCCGTTACACTAAGTATAAAGTCGTTTACAACGTCTGATATAGGTACTAGGTTTCTTGCCATTATTCAGTAATTTTTCTTTGCTGCTCGGTAGTAGCATAGTTGTATACATCAGAGTCACGTAAATTGACACCAATTAGTTTTGCCATCTCATTGATTAATTGAGCTTCGTAGTGAGCTGGTAGCTCAAAGTCTACACTTGTTGCAGCACTATATTGCTCCACACCGTTACTAACTGTGTAGCCAAACTTAGGAGTGAAAGCTGTCCGAACACCGGTGGTAGCTAACTTGCCTTCAGGGTATTTGTAATATCTAAGCTTTACCTTTTTAATACTTGTTGGAAAAACCTCTACGTCATCACCTAGTACTGCTACAGGTCTTGATTCCGTAGGAACAGAAAGAGTGCTATTTAATATATAGTATAACTTTTCTTCATCATATACGATATCAATGTTCGTTGAGTTACTTTGTCCAAACATGAATTTACCATTAGTTCGTAACGATATAATACGTGATAAATCATCTGGTTTAGCAAATACACCATTCACTTGACTCAATACAGATTCCTTACTAAAGAAAGATAAATCTTCTTTAATTTGTTTTTTTGTTCCTAATGATCTTGCTCCCTCAATGTTTCTAAGACGTGCAACCTTATCCTTACGAGCATCTACAAATAGGCTGTTGAATATGTTTAGTTGCGCTACTTGTGCAAAACGATTGAAAGTAGATGGTGTGATAAATCCACGCTGATCCTTGTTAGCTAAATCTTTTAAAGCAAAATATATTGATTCTACACTTGCCATGGTAATTGTTTATTTTATACAAATATACCAAAAAAGAAGGGGTCACAAATTGCGACCCCCCTCATAATCAAATAGTTAAGAGTTAATCTATCTTTTCAAGACGATTGACTATTTCATCATATGCAGACGAACCTTTCTCGGTCATACAGAATCGGGTCATAACAGTAGATGTGTCTTGTCCCACCGGTGTAGTAACAATTAATCTACCGCTATCCATCCAATACATTCCATCTTCTTTAGATTTTAATATGTTATAGTCAATTGCTTGCTTGATAGCTGACATACTACGCACATAAGGGTTATCCATTAGTTCAATAAAGTTCTTTGGATTGCCTTTTGCCTCTAGCAGTAGTTCTCTTCGTATTTCGTTATTACGTTGATTAACGTCAATATTTAAGTACATACATAAAGGAAGTAACTCATCAATAGATTTGTCACGTACAATACTTACTGCATCTATTAATAAGAATTCTTTATCTAGTTCTACTATAGCCTTAGCTTCTTTGTTTATGATTGTGAAAGAAGAACCCCCATTTTCTTTATTGTGTGGGTGTAGTGCTAGATAGTCCTGAAGGTTAGCTTTTGAAGCGGGTACTATTAGTAAGCCCTCTCTAAAAACAATATGTGAGCGGATTGCATTTGAAGACTGCTCATCAGCGAACACGGAAGGTTCGTTTTCACAGTAGCGTATTTCACGCACCTTATCAGTTTGAACATCATAGATAGTAATGTTGCCCTGGGTTAGTTTATACCAAATACCAGAACCTTTGATTACCGAATAAATCTTCTCCTGTCTGCCAGTCTTTTCTTCTTGACCTTTACGCTTTGGAGTGTATTCTGCTTTTTCGGGAGCAGTAGGTGTTTTTGTGGTGGGTGCAGACTTTGCACTAGCCACTTTTCTTTGTTGTGTTGCCATTATATAGAATTAAATAGAATTAAAAAAAAGGGAGAGGGTTTCCCCCCTCCCTGAATTGGTATCAATTACTTGATAAGCATGTGACGGTTTGCAGCACGAGTTACCAAAGCGAGTTCAGAACGGTAATTGAACTGAGCAATATCTTTAGTGTCGTTAGTTGCACCCATGAATGAACCTGTAATCCAGTGCTCCATTTCACGAGAATAGCCGTTAGTGTTCTTAACGTTCATCTCCAAAGATGGGTTACGATCTCCACTTTGTGGGTCAACTACAGTTGACATAGGGATTGCAACACCTTTGAAATCAGAATCAGCTAACAAAGTTGGGTCGTTCAACAACTTCCAGTCATGCTTGTGGAATGTATATCCACCACGTCCGAATGATTTGAAACCAAGCTCTATAGCCGTGTCTGCGCTGTTATTGAAAGCACCGTAAGCATTTGCTAGACCACCACCTGAGTAAAGACCTGCTACTAAATCATCAATAGCTAAATCTTGGTCGCGGTTTACGTACAATGCGTACTCTGAACCAGCACCTTGCTTGTCAAATTCTTTAACAATTAAGTCCAACTTAGCCATAGAGTCAATAAGACCATTATGAACCATACCACGATCTTCAATAGCAGAGAAGTAACCTTCTGAACCACCACCGAATGTAGCCGCTGCTGCATTTGCTGTGTTGGCATTTTTCTGACCTAGAAGCATCATCATCTCACGCTTGTCCATGAAACGCTGACGAGTATCTTGCTCACCTTTAACGTACCAACGGTAGTCTCCACCACCCAAGTTAATCCAACCGATGTTGGTAGCTTGAGAACCAGTTACTTTGAAGATTTCCTTAACAATCATGTAAGGGTTTGAACGCTTAATAACGTTACTCTCCAAGTACTCTCCTGGTTGGTCAGTTCCTTGTCCATACAAGTTACCAACGATAGAAATGATGTGAGTACCTACTGCTAATTCAGTACCGCTAAAGTTAGCGTCAGCCAAGTTAGCAACAGTGAAAGATGTAGTACCACTTACAGCAGTAACAACACCGCGCTCGTCACCGTTTAGTAAAACGACATCGTTTACACGTACTACTGGTGCATTTCCTGAACCGAAAGTTAGAGTAACGATTTTAGCCGCAGTAACAGCTGATCCTGAAATAGTGTAAGTTTGACGTGGGTGAAGACGAGCTTCTTCCCAGTACTGAACTTCGTCAGCAGTTCCTGCCGATGTAACAGCTCCTACTAATTGTAAGAATCCTGTAATACCTTGATTACCATAAGTCTTAACTAAAGAATCACGATTATCTGGTTTGTTTACTTCGTCAATATAATCTGACAAAGATGTGTATTTAGCCGGATCAAGTCTTTTGATTGAACTTGGGCTAAATTCCGAAGGGGTTGATGTAAAAGCCATTTGCTTGTTTTTTAACGTTTGATATTCATTACATTATTACCACCACCCAATTCTCTAAGTAATCTTTCCATCTGTGCGTCTTGACCACCTTCTTGCGGAGTATTTGACGGAGATTGTGCCTGCACGTTAGACGCGTTAGAAACAATCTTGCGTTGACCATCACTCATACCTTGTTGGTAAACATTTTTGACAATTTCGTCAATGTTGTCTACCACAGTACGATGCATGTTCAACTTGTCAATATTCCACGATCCGTTACTCTCCACATATTGGTCAAAGTACTCTTCTAATCGTGAGTTTTTATTAACGAGTTGTTGGCGATAATCATCACGTAGGCCATAATTAAATGACTTTCCACCTGGTAACTCAAAGTCAATGCCTTCAAGTGATGAGGTTTCTTGTTCCATGGATGAGTACCAACTATCGTCAAAAGGACTTTCTACTTCCCCTTGGGTAGCGGCTGACTCTACAGGTAATGTATAGCCTTCACGTAGGGAAGAAATATCCTTGCGAGCTTTCGTAGCGTCAATCTTCAATTCAAGAGTTGAGTCCGCAACCTCTTCTTCATCAAATCTCTCTGAATCCAATTTGTACTTACGGTTCATCAATCGGTTAACCTCTTTTCCTGTTAAGTCTGGATATTCACTTTGTATTGATAGACGTACTGCTGATAAATCATCCATTTCGGATGGATTAAGTTGCTGATATCTAAACCAATCTTCTGGTGAACGTCCTGTTTCCTTAACAAAGTCAAGAATAGGTTGTAACCGCTCGTCAATTTTAGCTTGAGTTTCCTCTGGCTCTCTATTTACAATCTCTGATAATTGCTCAAAAGTTAAATCTTCGTACCCTAGCATTTCGCTTACCATACTAAGTGCTAACTCTTGTTGCTCTTGTCCAGAGACTTCTAAATCTTCTTCCGTATCAACAACCTCGTCCTGGGGTTGGATAGCAGTATCCTCTTGCGGCTCATCTAGTACTGGTTCTTGAGCCGATTCAACTTCTTGTTGCGGCTCATCTTGTACTGATTCTTGAACTTCTTGCTGAGGCTCTTCTGTTTGCGTTGAGTCAAAAGTACTAGGGTCATCGCTTATTTGAATGCCTAATGCTTCTGCAGCTCTTTCTAAATCGCTCATAATGAATTGAAATTAAGTGTGTTACAAAAATAGTATAAAAAACTTAACCATTTAATTTGTTTATATCATGTTGATATCGTTACTTGATATCAAATAAATAACCAATTACTATGAGAAAATTAATGATTGTATTAGCGGTATGCCTGGGGAGTCAAGCTTTCGCTCAATTTAAAGAAGAAGTAAAAGTGAATGGTGTGAGCTATAAAGCTTCTGCTATTAATGAATTGCAAGCAACGTACATTCAGCAGGACTACTTTGATTTTACGTTAGCAGCGGATAGCTTTTACGTTGATGTAGTAACTGAATCGCAATGGGAGAAACACTCGGAGGGTTTATTAACTCAAGGCGCTGTGGTAGAATTTGATATATACAACATGCTAGATGGCAGACAATTGTATATTTCGGGTGAACGTCACAAGAAAACAGGTGACTTGATGTTAATCACTTTATATGGCTCGGTAGATACTAGGCAATAATTAAAAAAGAAGGGAGGCTAAAAACCTCCCTTTTATTATTTCTGTAAACCTTCTCCGTATTTCTTACGATATACAGCGACAGCGGCCTGGCGGCCTTCTTGATAAACTCCTTTAGTTTTAGCTGCTGATATTAGTTTTTTACCTGTAAGATTTCTCCAATTTCCATTAGGCTCACTAGATTTCAAAGCTTTAATTAGCTCCTTTTCTGTAGTCTGATTTAGAAATTGTTTAGGCGTAGGGGCAACTACAGATTTCTTTTCATAATCTCTAGCTGAATTTGAAGGTGATGTACCTGTCGCGCCTGAGTCATATGTTCTCAACTTACGAACGTCATTAGCGGATAATAAATTTCCGTTGTTATCTCTAACTTCGCCTCCTTTTTCATAGACCTTCCTTACTGCTTTCATTTAGATGTTTTTTTTATCTGTTCTTCAAAGTTACGATTTTCTTTCAATAGTATTTTTTGTACATAGTCACGAGTCTCTAGCGGTAAACCCTCTACCCAATCTAATGACTTATAGATATCACCACCTTGTGATTTCACTTTATTAAGATAACTAGACATGTTTCCACGCCCCCAATTATACGCTGCAAGTGTTTTAGCTAAACGTATCTTATTGTCTTGGTTAGGCTTATTAATGAAAGACGCGTTATACAAATCCTCCATATACCACTGCTGCACCTTCTTGTTTATCTCAGGATCAAATAAGTTATCAGTCTCCTTTATAATTCCTGCTTTAACAGCATCGGCTTTTACACTAGGCATAATTTGTCCTAGCCCCTTTGCACCCGCAGGAGACACTGCTTTAGGATTAAAGGTTGACTCTTTAAATTGTTGTCTACGTAAAATCTCTTGTGATCCTGGTCCACGCATTGTATTTAACGTGTCAGACTTTGCAGCAGTATTAGGCCTAGTCGGGGGGTCGGTAACCATACCTCCATCTACATAAGACCTATAACCCTTTACTTTTGAGGCAATCTTTTTAGGCTGTGCTACAAATTGCTTACCCGACTTGTTACCCTTTGCTTTCGCTCTGTTAGTTGCTGCTCTTTCTGCTGGGCTCAGTGCCTTCCATGCTGCATCAGGCAAATAACGTTTCTTACCTTCTGATTTACTTCCATCAGAGGTTCTCCATTTTTGCTTAGTCCAACTTCTTAGGGACTCTTGTGATTTCTTAATTGCCATTAGTCTTTATACCCGCCTCCAGCGGTCTTATAAGCCTTCGCTAACATCTGTGCCTTTCTAGCAGACCATTGCCCAGAGTTTCCACCTTTGCTGCCTGCCTTTATTCTATTGAATATACGCTTACGCATTCCAGGCTTTGTATAGTTTCCCGCTTCGTTTACTTTAGACTTTTGGGCTTTCATATTACAAGTTTTTAACTACCACATCCTTCACAATCAGGATTATCTATACTGCAAGCTTTTTCATTTGCTTTGTCATTTGTTAGCTCGTTTACAAAGTCAGAGAAGCCATCATCGTAGCCGAAGTCTGTGTCGTTCATGGTGTGTTTTTTAGGGGTTGAAAAAGAAAGCTAATATAGTGATTATCTAAACTGATAATTTA
>Ga0208814_1000181_pt1 | contig 46046 bp, 50 predicted proteins | sample MalvirAntarct_55_FD_184253 | JGI IMG/M metagenome (GOLD analysis project Ga0208814, IMG submission 184253) | Marine viral communities from the Global Malaspina Expedition - Malaspina viral metaG Antarct_55 (SPAdes) (version 2) | ecosystem: Environmental > Aquatic > Marine > Oceanic | place... | reverse complement strand
TTGTATACCTAGCATCATTGCGGCATCATATCTGTGATGGCCGTTAACTAGTACACCGTTATTGTCTATAATAAATGGTTCTACTTGTTGTCCTTTAGCAAAGAATTTTTTAGCACTATCTGATAATCCAGGCACTCTATCAATCTGCCCTGGTCTAATTTTATCTATGCCTATAGTTCCTTTTTTTGTTTTTATAGTAATACCAAACGTGTCTCTGACTTGGTCATGCCACTTTGGATCGCTTAGATGTCTAAGTTTTAATTGTGGCATTTGTGCTCTTTTGTATAAGCCGCCTTGTCTAAGACTTGCGAGGTTTGGGTCTTCATGAAGTGTAGTTGTGCTTTCATCTAAGTTCATAAGTCTAATAACACCGCAACCTAGTCTCTCACCAGCATTACCTGTTTTAGTACTTTCTTCATCTCCGCCTTTGCCTAAGTCATCTTTATCAGCATGAATAACTATTGCTCTACCGACGACACTTCTGTCTCCAGTTAAGTCTACACGTTCTGCTGTTAGTTTAAATTGAGCATTACCGTTGCTGTCTGCTACTATGTTGCCTAAGTCACCGACATGTCCTTCTTCTAGACTACCATGTGCTATATTGTCAGGATTATAATGTCCACCGGCACTTTCGCAACCCTTACTTAGATCGCCAAACTCATGTATGTGGAAGCCATGTTCGCCTTCAGTCAATCCGGTAATGTTACCATGTATTACTGTTGGCTTTCCTGCTTCTTGTTTTAAATAAATTATGCCTTTAGTTTTGCCTATCGTGTGTTCAAATTCACATAATGCTTTAATTGTTTCTTGTGCTTCTGTTAGTGAGTTAATACTTTCACAATGACATTCTAATGCTTTTGTTCTTGGACATGCTGTATCAACACTTTCTGATACACCTGTTTTGTAAGGTTTATAACTGCCTGGTACAATCTGAGTATTAGCAAATGGGTTTTCATTTGTAGTTACTAGATAATTTGTTTTAGCATGTAGTCTTAATCCTGAACCTTCTAAATCTGATACATCCTTGATAAAGTTAAATGTTTCTTTCTTAAGATCAATAAACAGTATGCCTGCTAAGTTGCCACTTTGACGTTTCTTAGCAAGGTAGTTGTTTACATTAGCCTGTGCTATTGATTGCATAGCACCATTTATATTTTGTGCTTTAAGCAGTCCTGCTATGTTTCCGCCTACTGCTGGCAAGTTAGTAAATATATTACTAATAATATTACCAATTTCGGCTTGTGCTTCGGGTACTGCTTTTAAGAAATTGGCAACATGTGCCTGTTGCATTCCTGAGCCTACTTTAACTTTTATGCCACTGCTTTCTAGCTCAATGATTTTATCTTTATATTTTGTAAAAAATTGTGCCACTAGTGACTTGTAATCGTTTGATACAGTAACTTCTCTATCATTAAATCTTGCCGCATTTTTTCTTGTAGTCTTAAGTTCTATTGGTTGCCCGTTAATGACTAAGTCACCTTTACCGCCATCGGCACCTGCTGATGCTCCCATGCCTGATATACGTTGTGACAGAACAGCAAGAGCAAATTCTCCTGGTCCAATACCGTATTGTACTACTTGTACTAGGTCGTCAACTAATTCTGTTATATGGTCTGTGGTACCGTATCCAATAAAGATATCACTTAATGTAACTGTTTGAGCTGATAGTAATGCGTCAACATTAACTAACTTGTCTGCTTTCCAGTCTACAAATAATTTTGCTCTTTCTTCAGGGCTCATTTCAACACTTGCTACAATTTTTGCTATTTGTCTAACTGCTTTCTTTACATCGTCGTCTGGAATAGTTTCTATTTCAGCACTCAAACTTTGTAATCTGCCGCCAACTCCCATATCATTAATTAACTGTTCTACATAGTTAATCAGTTTATTTGTATTTTCGTCATCTGGTAGATCATTAAGTTTAGTAATAAGATCTGATTTATTCTCGTTTAGTTTTAATTTTTTTACATCTTCATCAGACAATCTACTCATAGCATAATGTCTGACTATATCTCCGCCGTCTGCTTGGTATCCTTGTGCGGAATGTAGTTTGCTAAAGTCTGTCATCATACGTGGTATAGGCATAGCCATAAATGCTTTGAACTGTATGTCCAAGTCGCCTACTGGAAAGTCTTTAGATAGTATGCTGTTGATTGCGTCTATCTTATTGTTATTTGGTAAGTTTTCTGATAGTACTTTTGCTCTTATTAATAAATCTGTTGCTTGTAATGATTCGGCTCTAACTTTTCTAACTGGATTTGCTATGGCATCAAATTTACTTTTGCTTACTTTCCAACCAGCATTAAATCTTTTAAAACCCATATCTTTTAGTTGTTGATTAGAATAACTACCTGGTAACGGCCATGGTCGATTGTCCCATATAGTAATCATTTCTTCTTTGTGATCTTGTTGTTGGGCCTGTTGTTTCTGTAATCTTGCCGATGTTAAGTCAGCCAGTGACTCAGATATTTTATCATTACGGATAATTTTTAGTTGGTCATCTAGTGATAGATTTTCAAAATTTTCAAATACATTGGCCATATTTGTATTTATCATACTTTCGTTTCTTGCGTTAAGTCTTTGTCTGCCTAAAGTTAATGCTGTAGTAAAATCTACTGGCGATTGGCTACTTTCGGCATTGCTTTTTATACCCTGTAATACAGCATCTTTAAATGTTTCGTCATTTTGAGAATTCTTTAAAAATGCTACTAATTTATTTACTTCTGGTGTTAGCATATAATCGTCCATACCCATTGCCATCATGTTATTAAATAGAATATAATCTGTATCGCCCTCGGCACCCCATGGATGGTCACCCTTTTCGTAATCGTTGCCGTAAACATCACTGACAGTTTCGCCGTCTCTAGAATAGTTACCAGCGGATACTGTATAATGCTTTTTGATATATTTGTCCGCATCCTCTATACAGCCTGCCCATCGTTCAATACCATACCCGGATCTTTTGGAACTAGGTTGATTGTCAAATGTTGTATAGACTTTCTTTAAAAGATTTATACCTTGGTCTTTTATACCTTTGTCTATGCCTAAGTGCTGTGCTACCGCAGGCCAATCTGTATTTCTTGATATAGTGAGCGAAGCCGCATCTTCGAGTCCTTCTACACCTGCTACAGCATATAATTTGTTTCTTGGGGTATCATTTTGATCTGGAGTCGCGAATCGCTTCTGATCAACTACTTGTTTAAAAGCACGATGAAAGTTTTCACCTTTTGCTATTAACTCAGCAACTTCTTGTTTAATTGACGTATGAGGCAGTTCAAACTTAATATTAAGTTTATCCCAGTCAGTGTACGCATCAAATCGTTTTTGCTCAGCCTTGTCGTCATTCATTGACCACATAACAGCACTAGTAGTAGACCATGGCTCACCACTCTTTGGATTAGCCAATTTGTCTTTGGGCACCAATGGACTTACATGCGGTTCTCTGCTGTCGCCTACACCTGTTTCTATTTCTATACCTGCTTTTTTTAATGCTTGATATTCTGTAGCACTTAATGACTTATATTTCTGACCGGAGAGTGGTCTTGGACGGCCTTCGGTGTCCGTTCTTTCTTTGGCATATATATCCTGTGGAAAGATACCATAATGTAATTTAAACTGTTTTATAATTGCTTTAACACCGTCACGTCTCCACTCATGTGTAGTTCCTTCTGGTGTATCTTCAGTTCTGGTCAGGCTACTTAAAATTTCTACAGCATCTTGACCTTGTGATTCATGTGCCGCCGCTATAACTAGCACATCGCCACCTTTATTCATTCTAGATGTAAATGCTTCTCTATTTGCTCCGGCGTATCTTGCGTTGTCTACACACTTGTCATAGAAGGTTGAATCCATATATGCTGAACTAAAACTTGGTAGTTTAAGTCTAGGTCTGTTGTTATCCCTAACGTTCTTATCAAAGTTTTTCTCTTTATCATCTAGACTACGTTTAGCGGCAATTTCTTTTTCTTGACTATCAAATCCCATCTTTTGTGCTATTTTATCAAAGCCTGACATCCAATCTTTGATAGCATCGAATCTGCTGTTAACTATTTTTATAACTTCGTCGTGCTTATACTCGTCTGCGTGATTCTGTCTTCCTAGATAGTATGCCTGTAAACTATCGCGTACAGCATCTGAAAGAGCGTCGTTTAATCTTGCTACAATGTTGTCGCCAAATGGGTCTTCAAAATCATTTTTCTCGATATCATCAATGAGACCTTGTATTCTTTCTGATTTGTAATCTGAAAATCTTAGGAAACCCAAACCATCTTGGATGTTAAGAGCGTCAAATTTCTTTGGGTCTAACAACTCATTGTCGCCAGTTATTGTAGTACCGCTACATTTGTCAACTAGTGGCTGTGATAATTTGCCTATGTCTTTAATAGAATCTATATACAGTTGTAAGTTAGTATCTTTCATGTCTTGTAAATGTATAAAACGTTTACGCAACTTCATTGTGTATGTGCTTAAATAGTTTTCAATATAAGAATCATCGTTATTAATAGATTTACTATGGCTTGGTGAAACTGGTTCTTCATAATGCGGATATTTTTTTAACTGAGTCATCAGTTCTAAATATTTGTCTTTGTTATAAACATCACCATTTGGTAATAATGTATAACTAGCATTATATCCGCCTCTTAAAAGAGTTTGATAAAAATCATTAAACTCTCTTTTCTGCATTATTTGTTGCCACGCATATTTGGCATTACTGATGTTGTCTTCTTTGTAGTCATTATCTTTTACTGTAACATGTGCTAGTGTGTCACCTATTTTGTCTAACTCTTTTGGCTCAGCACTTTGTACAGCATTCCATAAACCCTGTACTGCTTTTTCAATTTGAGGGGCTCTTAAGAATGTCGGTCTTTCTACAATATCTTTTTTAAATAATGCGTCTACGCCTTTTTTAAGTACTACAAACTTTTGATCTGGTCTATCGTTTTGTGTTGGTATATTTACGTTTTCTATGTTTGCTGTAATAAGTTTTGACAATTCGCTTTCTGATATTTGAAATATTTTTAAACTATTACGAATAACACCAATTGCTTTAGCATTAATATTTTTTCTACTTTTGCCTTTCTCTACATCAATGGCAAGTCTACCTAATGCTTTAGCATAATTATTTTGAGCAACTGAAAGATATTTGGTAGCCTGGTCATTTTCGTCTTCTTTAAGTTTGCCTGCTGACCTATTATACATTTCGATGGCTGATAACGCCTGTGAAATTTCTTGTAAGCCATCGAAGTAATTATCCTTACTAAGCATTTCTTTAAATAAATCTACTAGAGGAGAGTTAATAGTGTCATAGCCTTGTACCTTGGCTCTTTCTAATTCTTTAGGATCTATCTTGCCTGCCTTTTCGACAGTTCTTGCTATTGCTTTGGCGTAATCTGCCTTGTATTTGTCAGTGTATCCTGCTTCCATTACAGTAGCATAACGTATAACTGCTGAAACAACCTTCTTAAAGTTCTCTGCTAAGTGATAATCTTCACCACCGCCTATTCTAAACTCTATGAGTTTGGTACCTGTTCGATTATCTCTTAGATCTTTAAAATGTATTGAACTAAACTTATCAGTTGATACGCCTTGTCCTAACACATCTTGCATTTTTTCTAAGTTACTTAAATCGCCTTTAGCAAGATTCTGTGCTTGTACTCTGATCTTTTTTGCTTGTGATTTAGCATAACCATTATTCTTTCTGCCAAACGTATTAAGTAAGTACTCGTCACCTAATAGTGTGGCCATTTTTAACTTTTCTGCTTTTGCGTATGACTGTAATCCTTCTGCTTCGCCGTTCCAAGTCATTGTAACATGTAAACCAGTACTGCTGTTTGTTTCAGTTCCTTCTTTTTCCATGTTAGAAAACAAACTCTTCATCTCTTTTAGCATGGCTCTAGGTGTAGGATATACTGGTGAAATAATTTCAGCGCCACAGCCTTCGCCATCTATACTACTGTCGTCCTCAACACCCCAACCGTCTGTGTGAGTACTACCGTACTCGCCGTAATCGACACTTGATGTTTCGAATGAATTATTGCCAGCCCATTCCTCCATCCATGACGCAACTTCCTGTAATCCACCACTACCGTAACTGGAATATTCTATTCCGTAGTCGTCTAAAAAACTGCTCATTGAACTGTAAGAATCGTATATCCAGTCGCTAATGGCATAGTTTTCGTATGCCTCTTCCATAGCCCTTTGATGTAAATCGCCTTCTTCAGCCGCCATCTCTTGTAAAAAATCTCGGTATTCGTCTTCATATTCTTCTTCGACGTATTCCCTTGCCCAGTTCATATACTCCCAACCATCTTCTAAACGATTTTCGTATTCGCCTGGGTCTCGCTCTTCAAAATCTGTTTTATATCTATCTATTGCTTCACTGCTGGGACCATTGCCACTATCTATAAAATCATTAATATAGTTTTCATCTTCTTTATTCTCATCGATCCAATCTGATATCATGTCGTCTAAGAACTCTTCTAGTTTTTCTTCTCGTAGCCATTCAGAAAAACCTTCGTCGACATCACTTTTATAACTATTGCCGACGTATATTTCGTCTTGTACTTCATCCCAACTTAAATTATCAATATCATCATCGGCGCCACCTTGTAAGCCTGGCCATGTAGTTTCTGCTTCAAAGCCACATCTAATTGGCAAGTCCATTGCCGCATTTGCTATTTCTTTTGTGTTAAAGTTTAATTCGAATAGTTCAGGTTTTGCTTCTTGTAATAGTTTTGATCTTTTTCTAATACCCGACATTGATTTCTTTGTTGTAAGTTTTTTTAGTATTTTTTTAGCAAGTGAACTTTCGTCTACACCTTCTTTGCCTGCTTGTTTTAATATTGCTCCAAGCCTATTAGCAAACTTTGGATTAGTCATTGCCTTTGTTACATCACCAATTACTGGTGCTAATTGTTTTAACTCTGTTTTGTTAGGCATTTTACCTTGGGCAACTTTGTCTGCGCCTGTGGCAAATTGATTACCTTGTATTTTCTTGCCTGCTATGGCTCCAACTTTGCGTGAGCCTTGTGCTAATTTTTTTTGTATGTCGTTGTCTTTTGCTGTGGGATCATCTCCAGGTACATCTAATTCTGGTTCGTCAACATTACTTTTAGCATTGGCATCTTTGCCTTGTATGCCCATGTTGTACTCTAATAAATCTTTCAACTTCATTATCTGCGCCTGTTTAATTTTGCTATTCTACGACTTACTGGATTTCTTCTTTTAGTTCTAGCGGCCTTCCTTGACATCCTCGCACCCATTCTTGCTCTAGTCTTTTTAAGAGTTAATCGTTTTTTCATATTAACTGGTTTAGAGCATTGGCTGGCATTACCGACCAATCGGCCTTTGCGTGGTCCACTGGTACATCTAACCTTACGGACAATCTTATTGCCTCGCTTGGCCCATACCATTTTGGCTTCCATTACTTCTTCTACTTCAACTATTCTCATATTAAAATAACTTAAATATTAGTGCGATTATCATGCTAGACATTGTAGCAAATACTCCTGCCATAATGCCTACTAGCCAGTTTTCAATTTTTGAAAAATGTTCTTTTACTTCTGTTTTGAATTCTTTGATCTCAGATGTTACTTGTTCTATTCTTAACATGTCAGCAATAACTTGCGATTTTAAATTTGGGTCATTCGCATATAACTGTTCTGCTGGTTTCTTGTCTAAATCTTTGTCTACCATTATAATACATCCTGTTTAGAAAATTCAGTATTTACTGAACCTTTAGTATCAATAGTACCACCGTTTAACACTATGCCTGCCAATTCGTCCTTTAGTGTATCTAAAGTGTGAGCACCTTGCCTTTCAAAGGCAAATTTAAATACCCAACCTGCTCCTGTTAATGTCGGTGCCCCATAGGCGTCAATGCCTACTTCACCGCTTACAGTAATTGGTGTATTCATTAGCATAGGTTGTGCTCTTAAACTAATAACCTGTACTAAACTTTCAAAATCTTTTTGTGTATTATCTGTAAAGTCTGACGTGGCTGTTATGTCTAGTGTAGTGAATAATGTAAAAAACTCTACGTCTCCTGTTAAGGTTTCGCTTGATGTTACTAATCCACCTGCTTTTGTTTGTGCCATAATCTCTCCGTGTGTATCTCTATAAGCATATTTATCAGTTTGAGGTAATATTCTGAAGAAATTTCAAATGGCCAAAAAAAAGCACTCCTAAGAGTGCTTTTTAAAGTATTTTACTTTTACTTAAAAACTAATAATTAGTCTTTAAAGATTGATTCGACTGTTGTAACTGCTGAAGTAACGCCGTGTGCGTTTGTGCCTTCTGCTGTATAGTCTGCGCCTGCGCCTTGTAATGCTACAAATACTACGTCAGTTGTTCCACTAACAAATGCTGAACCGTCTGCTGTTGCAACACCGGCGATTGCGAAACCGTCTAATGCCATATCTTCAACAATAGTTCTTAATTCTGCTGTTGTAAGGTCTGTTTTAGCAACCTTGACGATATCTGTTTTTGATCCTAATCCGTTGCCAATGCCTTGTCCTGCTTGGCTTGTTTCAAATGCGATTAATGCCATGATATATCTCCTACTATTCTGTGCTATAAAAGTATCTTGTTTTTAACTTTTATAACTTGGTTACTTTTATTTATCAAAATCCCATAAAAAAAGGGAGCCTAAACTCCCTCTTCTATTAATTTTAATGTCTTACAATACAAATGTCTTTGCTGTAACAGTCGCCGCTGATAAGTCGATTGAATCAACTGTACCTAAAGCGATGATAACGTCTTCCAAATGGGCCGCTAAAGCCTCTGTGTTAGTTCCGTCATACTTATCTGAACCATATTCGCCTTCGATCATTATACTCAAGTTTACGTTTGTGCTATGTAATGCGCCATGACCTAAAATTGTGAATTGTGATTGAATTGCTTCTAATACTGACTCTACTGCTCCTGCTGGTCCCATTGAACCGTTAACAGCCGCACCAAAATCGATGTCCAGTAATGCTACTTCTTTACCAATGAAGAATTTCTCTTCATCGACTCTATTTGGATTTGATTGACTTAGTCCTACTAATGCCATTTTTATCTCCTAATTATTGCCTGTATTTCTACAGTCGTTATGTTTATTTATCGATTTGGCGGTGCGTGGATGGGGTTTTTTGTCTTAAAATCTTTGGCCAAAGTAACTTTTTGTTTTGTTTACTTTGTCATTATAGTAATCTGCTACGGCATCTACTGGATCAACTCCGTGTCGTAAGTTTGCTATTGCTGTGGATATAGCACCAAGTGGCTTAGGTCGTGCTTTACCATCTTTGCCGTAGAACCTTGGATCTTTGAGTATCCTGCCGTCTGCTCCTCTTTTCCAGTCGCCTTCTTGATCAATTGCTGTATTGACTTTTTTCTGTTTCTCGGCTCGACCAATTAAATCAGTATTGTCCTTTTCCTTTCTCGCACCATCTCTATCAATTTTATTTTGTCTAAACTTCTCTTGTCTGGCTTTTTGGTCCCGAGCTTTTTCCTGTTGTCTGATTTGCTCACGGTTACTGCCTTGAGTTGTATCTCGTTTGTCCAATGACTTCTTAATTTCTCTGTCAGTGTACTTTTTGCCAGTGGCCATATCTGCTGTATCAGTGTTTGAGAACTTACCTTTGCCTACCTTCTGCGCCGCATTAGATGTATCTAATCCTGCTCTGGCCATATTCTGAATGGCTTTCATCCTATCGTTTTGACTAGGTTGTTGTTCGTCTTCGGTAATTGTGCCTGTTACTTCAAATATCTTCATAATACTATTTATGCCTTTTTCTTACTTGCCCAGTAACCGGCTATACCTGCCAGTCCTGCTGATGTTTTTGGTCCTACACGACCACGTGTTAATTTAGGACCTAATTCTTTGCCAACGTATGCTGACGCACCCGCTACTGCTAAACGTTTAAGTGTACTTTGGTTAGTTGCTTTGTCTAATTCTTTATTAGATGCTCCTGGTAGCATGTATTTTCTTTCTCTGGCTAAATCATTTAACGGTTTATACAATTCACTTCTAACTGCTTTTGCTCTCATGGTATGTAATAAACGAGTTACTGCTAACTGTTTTGATCTATATTTTAATTTAGACCAGTCAGAAATTAATCTGCGGCATGCTAACAGTGATGTATTAGTTATACCTAATTGGTATTGTAATCTCAACAAGTAAGTTGTGTTAGGCTTGTTGCCTTTACTGATGTGCTGTAAGTACATGTGCAATCTTCTTTCGTCAAACTTGATAGTTTTCTTTTTAGCACCTTTGGGCATGTCGTCGAAACGTTTGTTAACAAAGTATGCCATTTGGTATATGTCTGTTGAGGTAACTCTGTTTGCCATAAACTTGCCATATGATGCTGATTTCTTAGCATAGGCTTTGCCAAACTTATAAGTTGACTTATCTTGTACAAACATTGTGTTGATTAGCACCATAACAAAAAGTAATTCTGTGATGTCGTCTTGGTTGTATGCTTTAAAGCCGTTTGTTGCTCTGTACAGTCTGCTTTCTTTTAGTTCTGGTAGTAGTTGTAAGTCCATTATGCTCCAGGTCTCCCTGAGCCAAAGTTTTTAGCACTAAAGTCTAATCTATCTACTAACTTAATTGCGTTGCCTATATGATCAACAGCAACAAAACCTTCTTCACCGGTTACTTCATAGTCGCCGTCTGCTGTTTGTACAAACGTATCAATCTGTTTTACGTTTGCTAGTTTATTAACAATCATTTCTTTTGCTCTGATAAGTTCTAAGTAAACTACATACGCACTAACTATTTCTTGCGTGTTGTCTTCTAAAAATTTAATACCATTAAGCATAAGTTGTGTTTTAGCAACTTTAGTTTTATCTGTTTTTACTGAGTCAATTGCTTTTTTCATAACAGTTTTGTAGTCGGTTATAAATGCTGTAGCAAATGCTTTTGGATCTTGCTCGAATCGTCCTTGGTCTCTTATAATTTTATTAACACTAGTCTTTATTCTTTCTCTTAAGTTTTGACCGAACTCGTTGTTCTTTAAAAACTCTAAATCACCAATGCTTGATAATTTACTATTTGCTGTTTCAATTGATGCTTTCAATGAAGCGGACTCATCTGCTGTCATTGTTACTTGACCTGAGTAGTCTTTGATTATAGCATCTCTATACCATACACCAGCATTGGCGCCATTGCCCAGTGCACTAGCATCATACCCAAACTTAGCACTCATATCTGCTAGTGTTGGACCACCTACATATTCTGTGTGGAATACAATACCTATATTTGCTGATAGAATCTCTTTTGCCAAGTTACTGTTTTTAGGAACAGCATATATAATAGTGTTTGGTTTAAACACAATAAACTCTTCGCCTTTGATAGTTGCTGTTTGAATATCGTCTTTGGTAAACAGCATGTCTCCTTGTACAACACCTGTGAAATTTAATTTTCGTAAATTTGTAAATGCTGATATTAGTTTTTTTCTAAGTCCTTCGGCACTTTGCGTTTCGCCTTTTACTAATTTGTCTGGGTGATTTGATTTAATGTCTGCTAAACTTTTATTTAGTTTAGGACTTTTGTTGAACACACCTTTAGTACCAACAAAAAATTTACCATCAGCAGGATCAATACCAGCAAATATAGCCGGTGCTCCATCCCATTTGGTTGTTAGGTTAAATTTTGTTTTAGAACTACCTTTAAGCATTTCGTAAAAACTTACTAGATAATCTACTGCTTGTTTACCGCCAGTTAGACCGTTGTTAAATATTAAATCTTCTAAGTGTTCTAAATGTGTATTTTTATTTTCATCTAGTCTGTGGTAAATTGTACACTCTTTCAGATATGATTTAGTGAGATCTACTGCTCTCATAGTGTAGGCCTTTCTTTAGGCTTCTGTCTTTTTGCCCACGCATCTTTTATTTTGTTGCTAACGGCGTTGAAACCCGGTCGAATTCTTTTTTTGTATTGCCTTCCGGCACCTTTACCTAACTTCGAGGCACCTTTAATAAGTGGTACCGATACCTTATCTGTATTTGTATTGAACCCGGCATTCTTTTCTCTAGATAAAATATCATAAGCATCGCTAGTTGGGTCATTTGGGTCAACTAGATCAGAAAACTTTCCTTTTATTTTATCAACCATGCTCGGTGATCTATTTTCTGCATCTTTTGCGTTAACTATTGCTGTTGTTAGTTGTTTATCATCTACACGAACAAGACGTCCGTCCATATCTATTTGCCTGTGATATAACACTCCGCCAGTTATGTCTCTGTTATCTCTAATATCTTTCCAATTTTGAAAATTCCCTACAACAAACAGATGGCCTTTAATGGGTCTTCCGTTATAGTCTAGCTCAGCGGCATCGCTGTTCTTAAGATCTATTGATGTTACTTGGACTTTTCTTGTTTTGCCGACATAGTCTACTTTATTGATGACTTGTGGCATGTTGCTATTAATTTCAAATATCTTCATTTCTTGACTCTTTGACTATTTGAACGCCTTTAGCAAAACGTTCAGGCTTTCTGCCTTTGATAGCATTGACTAATCTACGTTGTAGATCTAGTGCTTGGGAGTCATCAAAATTTTCTTCGATAAGGTCTATTAGGTTAATCGCACTTTTAATTATGTGGTTACCACGTGTGGCTACTACATCCAGTTTGTTTCTTTGAGAGACAACTGAATTAAGTTCCTCTAATATCGATTTTTTTGTTATTGACATATTTAATTTCCTGCTATAAGCATATTTATCAAAGTTATTACTTTTTCTTCAGCAAGTCTCTGAGAGCCAGACCTTGCAGTTTAGTAGCGTCAATACTTTGCGTCTCTGGTTCGCTCTCTTCTGTCCTAATTGCGGACGATCTTTGTAGTCCAGCAACCAGGGTTGATGTCTGCATGGTGTCGTAACCCTCGTCCTCGTCATCTAAATCTTCAATACGCAATGTTTCAGGATTAAATTTTAAGTCCACTTTGCTACCAACACCACTACTAGAACGTGTTTTCATAAACTGTATCTGATATCTACCGCGTTCTCGCATAGCATTACTAGTAAAGATACCAATAACATTATCTGCTGTCTGGATCTTACTAATACCACCAGCAATATGACTGTGGTCGAATTCTATTTCTTCTACAGCACCCCTGTTTAACTGCGATGCCGTTACTAACAATATGTTAAGTTCAACTGCTAAATTACGCAATTCTTCAGACACATATTTGTCTTTAATAAACAAATCACTAGGCGATACCTTGCCACTTATTGGCATCATAAGATCTAAGTAGTCAACTAACAAACAATCTACTTTAATACCTGTCTGTATTTCGTATTCTCTTATAAATGACCTAAGATCATTAGAATTAATACCGTTTGACATCTGTTTAATACGGAATTTGCCTGCGCCTTTGCCCTTCATCATTACTTTTAAATGGACATCATCCATATTTTTCATAACATCTCTAGTTGCGTACTCACTAACCATAGCATCAACCCGCATACTGGTCAGTTGTTCGCTCAACTCTAACGTTAAATATACTGTGTTAAGACCTGCTTGACTCCAGTTAACTCCTAAATTCTGTAAGAATAAACTTTTACCAGCACCCGAACCTCCAGCAAATACTGTTAGTTCTCCTCTGTTTAGTCCACCAAACAGTTTTTGATCGAACTTTTTCCAGCCTGTGCTTATGCCACCTGCTTGATCTTTAATCCATTGTAATCGTTCTTTAGGGTTTTCGTAATATTCTATACCAAAATCACTAACTAAGCCAATAGCACTTGCTTCTTTAATTAAATTTTCAACACTACCATAGTCATGTTGCTCTAATAAGTCTGTACTATCTAATATTGCTTTTTCTAACGCCTTGTGTCTACAAAATGTTTCGAATTCATCCATAAACCAGTTCATATGACTTTCGTGTACATCTTCTACAGGTTTAAGTTTTAGTCCATTTACTGCTTCTAGTTGTTCTAATGTAGGAATACTCGCATACTTGCCAGCATGGTCTTTTAGAAATGCTACAGCATCTCTGTATTTCCTATTAAACATGTAAGGTTCAACAATACTGTTTACTCTTACAAATACATCCGCATCTGTTACTAAGAACCTTAAAAATAGTTCTTGTATATCTTCGCCGTAATCTTTTATTTCACTCATAACATTTTGCTCTGTACTTTTATCTTAACTTCATTTGATACTGCATGTTTAATTATGCTCGATAATGTTAACAGTCTACCATACTTGGTAACCGCATCGCCAACATCTTTACAATCAGGGTCCCAGGGCGGAAAACTTACTTCCCACCCTAGTTCAGCGGCCTGCTTTATCAAATCTTTGCCTGGAGTATCTCTATCAGGACAAAGAATTACACGTTTATTTAACGAATTTATCTGCTGTACTTGTCTTTCGTTCATTGTGTTACCTAGCGGACTAATGCCATCAATCAATATAGCATCAAGTACACCCTCAGTAACTACTACTATGTCTCTATCTGAATACACATATTTGTCTATGTTAAACACATAGCCTGCTTGACTGTTGTTAATATACTTTGGTGTTTCTTTTGAAGGCGGATTAATGTGTCTACCTGTAAAACCAACCATCTCTTGATTATAGTAATATGGTATAATCAATCTGTTTTTCATCATTAAGTTGTCACACACAAAAAAGTTGTATTGTGTTTTTAGTAAACCTCTGCTGTATGCGTATTCTAATATGTTGTTGTGTATCTTATTATACGGTAATGTCGGTATATCATTTAAACTAATAGCATTAGGCAGTTCAACTGGTTTAAATTTTTCATAGTTGACTACTATGTCATCAGTTTCGTCGCCAAACTCTTCAATCTTCATGAGCTCTAGTACTAATCTTTTTACACTTTCGTTTGTAGCACCTAATTTTACTACAAGATCTCTGTACTTTTTGCCTATTTTCTTACTTGGAGACCAACCTGTAGAAAACCCACAGTTAAAACAGTTAAATGCTATCTTAGGTCCAGTAGCAATAACACCTGCTCTATTCCTTCTGTCATTACACATAGGGCAACTGAATGTAACCCAACCAGCAGGCGTTCTTTTATGTTTCTGCGGTATATGAGATGTTAGTAATTCATGTACCTGTTGTATTGCGTCAGAGTGATCCATTGATTATATTATACATTATAGTGTATAGTTTGTCAAGTCAAATTGTATGTGTTTTAAGTCTTCTTGGTATTTTAGTAATATTCTATCTACTATTTGGGGGTTACTGAATATAGTAGCATCATCTTGGTTGTCATGTACCATGGCATACGAATTATCATACTCTTCTACTATATTAAATTTGTCTTTTAAAAATTCATTCACATTGTCAAGGTGTATATGTTGTACTTTATTGTTAAGGTCACCGTAATCAGTGTACCAAGACGGAATTTCATCAAATAAGTTGCTGTTAACATAGTCCTCAAACGAGCAATCTTCGAATGTTTTGGCTCCTGTTTCAACAAACCACCTATGTATACTGCGTTCTCTAATAAACGGGTTTCTTACAAACATGAAAATTTCTACATCTACTGAGTCGTCCCACTCAAATCTATGGTGTGGTCCTTTAGTAGGGAGTAGTTTGTGGTCGTATAGTTTTTCAGCAATCCATCGAGTACCGCATCTAGCCGGGAATACTAACGCATGTTTGCCATCGTTTAAAATGTGCATACATGTATTTAATTTCTGAGTAGAATTTTAGTGAAGGTTCCTGAATTAGCCGCACTTGGTGAATATTTAAATCTCAAGTAATTAAAGTTACCTGTAAAAGTATAATATATCGGACCAGTTGCGTTTACTAATGGTACATTAGATAAGTTGTTGAGTATGGAAATAGGTGCCCAATTACTGTCGTCACTTGATGGTGCTTCGAGTCCTAGGCTTCCTTCTATAAACACATTACCAGTAAAGCCACTTGCGTATAAACCTACAGTATGATTTGCGTTATTAAAGTTATATGTTTTATTACCAGCAAAGTTACCACTTAGAAATACGTTTGCTGGATCGCCACCGTTGGTATCTTTTGTTTGGTTCCACACAGTAGCAATCTGTGTTGATACTGGTTGAGGATTAGCATCTTCTTTTATAATTAATGTACATAGTACTCCGCCGTTGTAATCTGAAAATACAGGTGTTGTAGTACCGTCTTCTTCTAAAAATTTAAAAGATATTTTATATTGGCCTGGACTTAGACTACTAAGATCTGATTCTGCTAGTATTAGTTCTGCTTGACCTTTTTCTAAACTTGGTGTAGCATACTTTGTTAGCACTCTTTCGTTGCTAGAATACTTTATTATGTCTGCTTTAATCTCTGTTGTAAACACATTTTGTAGTTTTCTATCTTGGTCACGCAGACTAATAAAAAACTTATTGTCCATTCCTTTATGTGCTGTAAATTCTCTTTTGTTCATAGTTTTATTATCCAGAAAAAGGTTTTCTTGCTTTTTTACAAGGTCTATTTGGTTTATTCTGTAAGAATATAGTGTTACATTGCTCATACATGCTCATTCCTTCCATTATATTTATCATTTTCTTTATAAATAAAAGTCATGCAGGACCAAAAAGAAATAGAAGAGAAGTTTCCGTTTTTCACAATGATTACATCAGGTGGAAAGGAATACTTTGGCATAGTACAGAATCAAGATAATACTGTAACTTCTTTCTACGATTACGATAAATTAGGCTCACCAGAAGAGAAAAAAGACTTTGTTTCATTAGCAGAAACATGGTGGTGGGAATCGAACAGACAAATACCAATTGATATATTTTTATTTCAAGAGATGCAATCATTTAGACGTTGCTTACGAACGTTTAATAATAAAGATGTTGAGGTATTGTTTGGACCAGTTACTAGTATTCAAAAAATCGTTAAGAAAAGAATTAAGAGACGAACAATACAGTTAGTTAGGAAAGATCGATAACAATCTTGTTTAGTTGTACAATTATAGCCATCGCGTAACTATACGCATGTGACTTCTTAAAGAAGTACGAATTGCTATCAGGAGATATCCATACCTGCGACTCAATCTCTGTCCAACTTCTTCCAACCAAATGTCTTTTACCAGGCCTAATCATAGCAAGTATCATTGCTAATTGATCTATGTTTGTAGGAAGATGCTGTGATACAATATCATTATGATTATTAATATGAAATAACTGTTCTACAATTTCCTTGTGACCAAAGAGGTTCCACATTGGTTCCATGGTACAAAGGTTATCTAGTTCGCTTTCAGATTCAATGCCCTTGTACACACTATTATTTAGAACGTCAAGTTTAAAGTAGCCTAAGTCTCCTGCTTCTTTATGATCAATGTTAGACAAGCCTGTAAGAGGATCATGGGGTATAGGCTGTATATAAACGCCTGTGTTGTGTTTTTCCATACCACCTGGACGTTTGATACTACCGCCAATATGTTTAAGCACAGATAACAGGTTATCTCTATTAGCCATATCGATATCTACATCAAAATCAATCTTCATTAAACAACGAACTCCACTTCTTTAACTTTTCTCTTTTAACTGCCATACGTTCTATAATTTGTGTTTCATTAACAAGTCCTGCTTCTTTAATTATCTCAACCATACATAGCACGTCACCGATTTCTTGTTGTAAATTTAAAATGTCATCCGGACACTTGTCATCTTCAAAACGAATTATCTTGCTACATGCCTGTATAAGTTCACCACATTCTTCCATTGTGATTGTAAGCATTTCTTGTTGTTTTTTCATTATTCAAAAATACCGTAAATATCGCCTTCGCTTAATATTAAAAATGTTTCGCCATCGATCTTTACTTCGTTGCCACCAAACTTGCCATATATTACTGTATCGCCTACACTAATTGACATTGGTAAAATATCTCCGCTCTCTAGCATTCTGCCCGTGCCTACTGCTACTACTTCACCTTGCGATGGTTTTTCTTGTGCGGCACTTGTTAAAATAATTCCGCCTGATGAAGTTGCTTCTTCTTCAGTTTGTCTTACTACCACTCTGTCGTGTAATGGTTTTAATTTCATGTGTTTTCTCCTTTTAATTTGTTTCTGATTTTTATTGCCATGAATTTCTTGTACATGGGATTCGATTTATCCAGTCGGTTAACTGCTTCTACTAATGCTAACATGTCGCCAAGTTTATCTTCACTAAGAATATGATTGCCAACTTGTATTGTGCTAGTAGTGGTAACAGGTGTATTAAAGGCTGTAAGTCCTTGGTTACCTGTACCTGTAATAGTATATGTAGATCCGGATGTTATTGGATATGTGCTAGTAGATCCAGTAGTTATAGTTGATGGATTAGTAGTAATTACTATAGGAGTCGCAATGCTCATATTTCTTTTCCTTTAAATTCTTCTGCTAACGGAAATACTTTGGAAATAACATCTGCTACAGCATGTGCTAATTCCATATGCTCTAATTGGGTTCCGTTTGCTCCGCGTAACTCGATATAATGTATCCAACTACGCAACGTACCGTTAACGTACAGCCTGCTTAACGTGTTTCCTTCCGGAAGTACTACTCTGGCCTGCTCTTTGGCAATACCTTTGCTTAGAGCGTAATTGTATGCGTCTAAGGCCGTGTCTATGACCTTCTGTTGCATGTCTGCCCAAGCATGTTGTAATAATCCGTTATCTGTAGGAATACTATTTTGCCTGTTCTTTGGATCTTGTAGTCTTGCTTCACGTATTTCAAATGCTAAGTCCGTTGTAGGATCAGCATAACGTTGACTAAACTCTTGGAAACTAAAACTTCTATGACGTAACAGTTGTCGTGCTATGTCTCTGGTTGTTTCAATTTCCATACAAACACTTACCATCTCTAATGGAGACCAATGTTTGTGCTTCATAAGATACTTTACAAGTTTCTCATTTGTTTCTTTGTTTGTTTGATTGCTAGGGTTACTTACTCTAGCACAATAGGCAATTAAATCCAAAGCAGAATGCTTGTGGAGTGCGTCTTCCATTGGTGCTTGACTGTAACTGATAATTTTTGTTTTCATAAATTTGATGCCTCGACTATGTCTTGTACTAGGGTTACTTCTTCCGTGTTTTTTAAAAATATGCGTCTCCAAAATACTGGATCTGCTATATCTTTAATTAAATTTATTTGCTCGTCATTGAGATTGCTCCACAAGTCTTGTCCACTTTCACTTAAAAATATAAACCATGGCGAAATTTTGCCACCTCTTATATGATGTATTGCTAGTTGCGGAGACACTTCTCTAAAATAGTTATTCCAACTGTGGTCTTTTTCTTGTGCCCAACTCTCCATACATTTAATACTGCGTTCAATTCCTCGTTGTGCTGGTTCTTTTTTAATTAAATCTTTTAAGTAAAAATCGTATACAGCATCTTTTGTCCAATCTGATAATTTTACACTTTCTCTAATCAAGTGCTCTGCGTATTTCTCTGGCTCTAATAATTCTTCATTGACCATCTTTCTGCCAAACTTTACAAAACCAGCATAATACTTACTTGTAGCAAAATCTTCATATGTTTTTACTTTGGCTTGTTGCATATTAATTTCGTAAAACTTTTGATATGTTCTAAATGCTAATCTTACATGCGTTAAGTCTTGATCAACAAACCGCCTCTTCTGGGAACACATATGAACATTAATAGTTCTTTCAGTTGTAAATTCTCTTTTACAATACTTACAGTTGAAACTCACTTAAATGCCTCGTCTAGTGTTTTATCATCAACACCACTTTCCATTGCTATTTGTTTAATATCATCTGGCGTATTCATTTTTAAAAATAATCTAACTTCGTCATGTTTTAAAAGTGGAAATAGTTCTCTTACAAGTTCTTCAATTTTATCTTTCTTTCTTTTTGCCTTTGGAACCTTTACAAAAGGGTGAAACTGTGTTTTGCCTACGCCTGCTAAACACATAAGTTTCCACTGGAGTTCTGGATGTTTACTAACATCGCTCCAATTGGTATTCATAAACTCATTAACCATTACAAGATAATGTCCGGCAAACTTACCTTGTACACTACTAGCATATCGCTGAGTCATCCACAAGTTCATACTCTTGCGTTGCTCGTCGGAAAGATTAATATAGTAATTGTAGTCTTTACGATCTACTGCCGCCATGATATCTTTAATTTGTAGTAATGGTGGCTTTTTAGCCATTAGTTATTCCCCTTCAAATTCAATTAACGTACCTGCGTTATATCCTTGTTCGACTATTTTAGCAAATCCGCCCAAGTCTGTCAAGTCAATTAACGCCAATACTGTGATATTTTCTTTTGGAACATTAAAATTGCTATGTATCATATCGGCGCAGGCTATTGCTGTACCGCCTGTAGCAATTAAATCATCAATAATTATAACATTATCTGTATCTTGGATAGATGTGTCGCAATGTATATGTAATGTAGCACTACCATATTCTAAGTCATAACTTTGACTGTATGTTTGCCCGGGCAATTTGCCTGGCTTCCGTGCCATGATAAAAGGAAGATCTAAGTCTCTGGCAACAGGTGCCCCAAAAACAAAACCTCTACTTTCAATCCCAACTATTACATTTGCTTTCATGGCCATACTAGTTAAATCCACTAATGCTTTATTGAATGCTAATGGGTTTTCTAGTAGGCTCGATATATCTCTAAACTGAATTCCTGCTTTTGGAAAGTCTGGTATTGTCCTAATTGCTGACTTTAGATCTTGATGAAATTCTTTCATTAAAATAAATCAACTTGTTCCCATGGCATTGTCGTATTACCAAAGTGCCCATAGTTAGTAGTGTCAGATAACTTAATATTAAATAATTCAAATTTGTCTATGATGCCTTTTGGTGTTAAATCAACATGTTGTTTTAGCTCTTCTGCTAAGTCTGATCTTACTTCTCCATCAGCATAAACATAAACACTGGTTGGCTCTTTGACGCCAATAGCATAACTTAGTTGTACAGTACAGTTGTCTGCTTTGCCCGATGCTACAATATTCTTTGCCAAGTAACGTGCCATGTAAGCCGCACTTCTGTCTACCTTAGTACAGTCCTTACCTGAAAAAGCACCGCCACCATGTGGAGCATAGCCGCCATAAGTATCAACAATAATTTTACGTCCAGTAAGTCCAGTATCGCCATCTGGTCCTCCTATTACAAATTTACCTGTTGGATTAATTAGATATTCTGTGTTGCTATCAATCGGCGCATTTGCTTCTTCTAATGATGCTATTACCAATTGTTTAATCTTGTTTCTTGTTTCATCTAATGAAAATTCTTCTGTGTGCTGACTGCTACACACTACCCTACTGACTCTAACTGGATGATTAACTTCGTCATATTCCATTGTTACCTGTGCTTTACTATCCGGACCAATCCAGTTAGCACCACCGCGTCTTTCTTTGGCTACATGTTGTAGTATTTTATGACTATAGTAAATAGCACTTGGCATATAATCTGCTGTTTCTTTACAAGCATAACCAAACATAAGTCCTTGGTCGCCTGCTCCAAAGTCATCTGTGCCCAACGCAATGTCGGCTGATTGACCGTGTAACTCATTATAAATTTTTAACTTATCCCAATGGAATCCGTCTTGTTCGTAACCAATTTCTCTAACAGTACCTCTAACGATTTCTTCAATATGGCTTTTGCTAATTGCTACAGAACTTTTATATTCGCCTGCTACAGTAACTAAGTTTGTTGTAACTAATGTTTCTACTGCGGCTCTGTGATTTGTATTGCCTGCTATAATGTAGTCAGCAATTCTATCAGATATTTGATCTGCTATTTTATCTGGGTGTCCTTCTGACACACTTTCACTTGTAAATTCATACATTCTATTCTCCTGTGTTTAAGCCTAAGCCTTGTCTAATTAGGTCATCTTCTTTTACAAAGATACCATCTACCATTCTTCCTTTTCTGTCTTTGATGTCGTCATACGCAACTTGCAAACATTCTTCTATGCTTATATTGTTACGTTTCATTATGTTAATCATAACAACTAACATATCACCAAGGTCGTCTCTGATGTCGCGACCTTTACAAACATTATCAGACAGTTCGCCCATCTCTTGAATAAGTTTCATTACCTGATCTTTGTCTGTGGCACCATCAATTAAGTTTCTATCGATGTGCCATTGTTCTACTAGTTTAACTAATGTATCCATTATAGTTTTCCTTCTTTTCTCATTTGTTCACGTATTTTAGTAGCACTAATGTCATGTGTAGCATCATCAAACACTTCTTGTTCAATCTTATACCCCACACCTCTACCATATGTAATATTTAAAATATTTGGTACAACTTCAATTTTAACTTTGCCAGCAAATTTGCATAAACTCTGTTGTAAGTTTTCTATAACTTCGTATGCTGGATAAGGATTAGAGTCGTCTGTTGGCATATCTCTAACCATTAATACTACTTGTTCATGTTTTGCCATTGCTCTATCAAATAGTGCTTGGTGTCCTGGATGCCATGGTTGAAATCTGCCTAGCATCTGTGTTGTAGGTGCTTGGTTATCCCAAATAAATCTTTGCCCAATTTCATAAGCAATAATTTTAGCATCTATATCACCACGTTGTTCATGAACAAAATAATCTGCTACTGGTGGTCTTTCGAACACTTTGTTTGTGTCCTCAAATCTGCCTTCTTTTATAGTGTCTACAAATATTTCATAGTCAGCAAAGAATTTGTTTCTAGCACTTTCAAATGGTGCTACAAAGTCTGCTATAGCAACTTTACCTTCTAGTTCGGCATTGATACATAAATCAATCATTCGTTGATTTTGTCTAAGTCTGCCTTCGTCTGAAAAGTCCCAATCGTCTGCTTCTTCTCTTACTTTATCTGCGTTGAACCAGGCTACTTTATCGCCAAAGCATTCAACTAATAGTTCTGCTAAATATGTTTTACCACTCCCTGGTAATCCAAATATTAATACTCTCATTTATTCTCCATTTCCTTAGTATATTCAACATTCTCATCAAACTCGTCCCAAGTCTCCTTGTCAAGTGTGTTGTAGTCATGATGTGCATCATGCCACTTTGTATTTAACCAACCAACGTCGGCGTAATAGCCTTTCCCGGAGGTGTCGTTATAATCATAATCTGTATCAAGTTCTTCCTTGTCGTAGTATACTCTATCAACTAGTTCTGCTACGTTTGTTTCAACAACACCGTATGCTAATCTCTGTATATCAAATGGTTCGTCAGTATCTAGATACCAACAACCAAATGTGCCTTTCTCTGAACTATGGAATGCTAATACTGGAATATAACGATTACCGTTTTCGTCTGGTTCTCTTGACATTTCTTCTTTACCAAAGATGCCGCCTTCTCTACCATATACAATGCCGCCTTCGCCATTGAATACTTCCTTTTCGTAATCCATATCATCTGATTTATCTACTGGTACTTCATAAACAAAAAATCCCCCATCGGAGTAAGGACCGTTTAAATGTTCGACGTCGTCACATTCCCACATGTAGTAATCTTCTTTTGGTAAAGGAACTTGTTCTGGATCTGGGTGTTCTTCTGATTCGTCTACTTCTTCATAATCCTCGTCATCTATAGAAGTTAAGAACTCAACAAGTTCGTCCTCGTCAAATGTCTGTGCCTTTACAGCAAAATCATTAGTTACTTCCCCGACGACTACTTCGCCACCATATCTGCCGCCTTCTATTCTATATCTATACTTTGCCATATTATCTCCTTAAAACACATCGCCTAGATGAAGCGGGTCTGGTATCTTGTTTGCTTCTTTTACAAACAGTACGCTCTTAGGCACTCTTCTATTCTCAATAGGTGTAACTAATAAATGCCCATGCTTTAGTTTTGGAAAGAACCATTTAACTTCTTGATAAATGTTTGTAATAAATACTTCTTCAATTTTTGGTATCTTATTGTCCATTGGGTTAAACACAGGAGTTTTAAATCCTCTGTTGTTAAGACTTGTAAGCGGAACTATTTCAACATCTGAGTGGCAGTCGTCATCGCATATTGCTATGCTCCAGTCCATGGGCATTTGAATTTCATTGCCACCTATATTCAGAACCATTGCTGGCGAATAAAAACTTTCTAAGAACACCAAGGGGTGCCAATAGTAATCCATCCATTCTGGATCATTTACATCCAGTACGCAATATCTTAAATCATCAATTTCATCTGGTACACTATCCAAATTGTATACACTATTTTCTACCGTCAATATATTCATAAGTACTCCACTTTTGTGATTTTATAAGGGTATTGAGCGTCCTTATAAAACTTTTTTCTTTCCGTTAAATGTTTTTTACTATATTTTAATGTGCTAGTAATGTCATACACATTTACAAAATCCTTGTCTTTGGCTTTACGAATACCTCTACCAATACTTTGTATTACTCTAACAAAACTTTTTCCTGGTTCTACTAAAACTAAGTTAAATATTCTTGGTATATTAATACCAACTGACGCTACACCGTATGTTGCGACAATAACTTTACCTTCAGCACTACTAATTTCGTCATAATTTTCTTTTCTTTCTGATGCTTTCATTTGTCCTGATATAAACACCCAGTCTGGGTTTTGTTCAACTAACAGTTTTCCTGTAGCAATCCTATCAACGAGTATCAATGTGTTACCTGATTCTTTTACACCGTTGACCATATCGCTCATAAATTGTATTCTTTCTGGATTAGTTGTAATCCATTTTAACTCTTGGGCATAATTACTAAAGCCTACATGCGTGTCGACTAGTTGTAAAACGTTTACCTCAAGGTTAGCAAGTACGCCTCTTTCTTGTAATTCTTTAGCACTTAATTGTCCTACTATAGGACCAATTGTACTTGTACATGCTACTTTCTCATGCTCGTCTTTGGGTATAGTTCCTGTTAGTCCCCAACGTACAGGCACATTAGAAAATACACTACTTAATAATTGTTTAAGTACATCTGCTTTTGCTTTGTGTACTTCGTCTACCATAATACATACAACACCTTCAATAAACTGATCAATATCAAAGTTTACTGCTTCTTTGGCTTTAGACTTTTTGTGTAGTATTTCTAAACTTTGCCAAGTACAAATTGTGTGTGTTTTACTGTAATCTTTTCTGTCACCGTAGAAAACACCAACGTCTAGTCCTAAATGCTTGTAGTCCGCTTCTGTTTGCGTTACAAGGTCCTTATTAGGCACTATCACTATTGTTCTACCATACTTTTCACACTGGTGACTTAGTGCGGCAGTTACTAATGTTTTACCAGCACCTGTGGCAATTTCTTGTAAGCATTGCGGTGTTTCTAAAAACTTGTTAATTATCTCTACTTGATAATCACGGAGTATAATTGGTAACCCTTCTGCCGGATGCCCTTTAGGCCAACTGTGATCTTCGTAAGCATCTTGCTCTATCTTATCAAACGTTAAATCCCAATGCTGTCTCTTGTCATCAACTACTACATCATACCCTAAGTTTGCTACAACAGGCAATAACTGATCTAATAAGTTTAGATAACTTCTTCCACCAATGTCGCAATACCTCACCATGCCGTCCCATCTGCCTAACTTGTATGCTGGCATGTGATATGCGTATGGAAGAAAATATTTACATGTATCTGACAATTTACGTCTGGTGGCTACATCTAAGTCATGAAACTTGATGTTTACTTCATCTCGTATTTCTAGGCGTGTAGTTCTTGTCATATTATTTATTATACATTAAAAATACATTTTGTCAATGAATTTTAACATATATTTTTATTCACTTGTTGTAATGGTTTTTAGTATCGCAACACTTCTTTCGTGTGCGGGTTTATTATATATGCTACCGTACGAAATACTTGTACCTGTTTCGCTTGATGCTGGCAAGAATGGTGATAGTTCATCTGATACTGCTATAGGACCAAATCCAATTATATCTACACCTATATTGTTTAATTTATTACTGTCAATTACTTCGTTGTAAGTACATTGCTTATATACATACGCATTAATATTGTGAAGTGTGTCAACTATCTCTTGTGTAACAGTTACGCCTTCTGGAATAATTATACCGGCAATAAACTCACTGGACTGTTCGCAATGATCTTTTATACTGCTTAAATTAAGGATATTGTTCTTACAATCAACTGGCAACGAGACTGTATTAGTTTGCTCTAATGCTCTAATTGTATCTATGTCGCAGTTATTAGCAGTTATTAAACAATCTTTAAAGTATTGCATTTGATGTAAATGCGACTCTCTCATTACTAATATGCCGCTTAATTTATCTGTATACGAATCGTATGATTGGCAATCTACATTAGCATAGTTTGACTTAGTTAAGTAATCTTGTAGTAAAGGTTTGTATTCTGTTTGGTTAACAAAGGTATCGAATGTACATGGTATTGTCTCGGAATAGGTTTTGAGCTTGTCAATAATAATCCATTTCTCTGTAACGGTTATTGTGATTGTAGGATTTTTAACACTTTGATCATCTGTAATAATATACGGAAACCATTTAAAAAATGTATTAAAGATTTTGTATGCTGTAGTGTCTAAACTGACTTTTACAATATCATCATCATTGAGGTTATCTGAAAATGGTTTAAATGCTTTTATTAACTCTTGAATTGAGTCTACAGAGAGATGTCTTCCATTCCTGCTGTTCTCAATTTCACTATGTGCCCTATTTGCCATTGTTTAGTGTCCAATCCTTTCATTATGCCTAGATACTGATTTCTTAACAAACTAAATTGATTAGCAAGTGATGTAAGATTTACTACACCATCGTCACCATCGACATATTTGTCAGCATCTCTGCTAGTTAATGTTCTGTTATAACTTTCTAAGAAGTTTCTAAAAACTTTACTGCGAGTTTGTCTTAATTGAATATGAATATGCTCTAGTATTGCTTCTATTTCTTGTAATTGGTTAAAACGATGTTCTGTTACACCGGGCAACATCGCACTATTACGTTCGACGTTACCCTTAATGAAACATTCTTTTTTGGCGTCTAGTAATTCACCTTCATAAAAATCTATACAATCAATTATATTGCTTAAATTATCTGAAACTTTATTATACCATCCGGCCATGACTAATCCCAGCCCTCGTCGTCGTCTTCGTCGTCACTTTCTTCAATTTCGTAGTACTCTTCGATTGCCTGCTTTAACGCACCGTCGCAATCATTAATACCAACTTTATCGTAATCCAGTAAACCGTTTTCGTCAAACACTCTGACCAAAGAGGCACAGGCGTCTGATTTATCTTTAGGATTTACACAGGGTTTTACTGCTTCCCATGTTTCAATTATAAGACTCATATCTATCATTCTACGTTCTCCTCGTATACTGATGGGTCATCTAATTCTGTTTCGTCAATATCGTCTTCAATATCTACAGGCACAATTTTAGGATTCTGATCCCATTCGTCTATAATTACCTGAAGTTTCTCAGATGACCAACCTTTTCTGAACTCTTTAATTTCTTCGCCAGTTACAGGTGATACATATAATAACTTGTTGCCTACCTTTTCAATGATGCCTTTTTGTTCAAGCATTTCTACCATACCACTGTATGGGTCCATACCTGTTTCATAAGGAATCTTAATCTGTACGCCTTCAAACGGTTTGCTGTAACGAGATTTCATTACTTTACATGCCGCTCTAATACCTTGTACAGTTGACACTTTATTACCGTCTAAATCTTCTTTTAGTTTTAGTTTCTTGATAGCAACTACAATACTACTTGCGTACACAAAGCCTTGTCCGCCACTGATTTTATCATCTGGGTCAAACATATCTTGCGATGCGTATGTATGGTTAGTACAAACAAGTCCAATCGGATATGGTGCTAATTGGTTTACAGTATTTCTAACTAAGGCTGTTAATGCCTTGGGCTTTCTACCCATATCACCTTTCATGTCGCCTTTTTCAAATTGTGCTACGTCAGTTGGTGTTAACAACATTCCTAAACTATCTACTACAAATAGTAACTTAGGCATTTCGTCATATTCTAAATCACCATAGTTAGACTTGTAGTCTTTCATAAATTCTGAAATAGACTTTGCTACATCGTCAATCATCGATACACTAATTTTTAATAGTTTAGATGGATCTGTATCAACGTTTAGTGCTTTTAGCCAATCTTCGTCTAGTGCGTTTTCAGAGTCAAATAATACTACTTGACATCCTTTCTCTTGTGCACTTCTTACTAAGTTTCCAGAACAGATAAAACTTTTACCTGAACCTGACTCTCCTGCGAACACACTCACCTTACCAAGTGGTATGCCTTTGTTAAAATCACCACTGATCAAATAATTGAGTGTGTGGTTGCCTGTGCTGATCCAATCGACTGGATCGTGAAAACCGGCACTTATACCACTAATACTCTTAGTGATGCCAGTTCTAAATTTGCTTAAATCATATGGTTTTTGCATTTTTTTCTCCGTATATATTTCTTTCTGTTAATTCCTGCTTTATTTTTTCTGCCCAATGTCGGTGACCTGCTTCATTGGCATGGCCTCCATTTATTTGAACATCATCAAATCCTGTGTTAAAAACATAAGACCAATAGTCCATGTTTTCTCCTCTTAAGTAATTCGTACATTCTGTTGCTGTATATAATGCTTTATCTGTTTTATGATCACCGTTCCATTCTAGGACATCACCTGACTCTGTTTCAGCCTGGTTAATGTGGTTATTCATTACATCAAACATTATGTATGGAATGTTTTTATTTTCTAAAAGATTCATTGCGTATAGTACTGAACGATATTTCTGTGCTAGTAAATCGTCTGCTGTAGTAATTGGTAAAAAGTTCTTCCATTGATTGTATGCCGCTGGAATATCTTTCCAAACAGGATTAAGCCATGAATTAACGTTTGCGTATTCGTAATCGCCATTGTCATCTAATCCACTACAATATTCAAACCTACCAATAACTGTCCAACCTATTACAACTAAATCTGGTTTCTCATTAGTTGCAAAGTATTCTATTAATGATCTTTCTATTCGCATGTTACTACCACCGGATACTGCTAAGTTTATAACTTTGTCGAAACCAAGTTTGTCACCTAACTTTTGGGGATAGGCCAGTTCGGAGTTAGCAGGATCATAGTGGTTGTCTTCACCCAATATCTCTGCGCCGAATGTGTGGCTATCGCCTAGTGCTAATAATGTACTCATAATTACCCTTAAAAAAAGGTAGCCTTACTAGTAGTCTGAAATAAACAGGACCAAGTATTCAAATTCCTAAGTAAGGCTACAGTTCGTCAATTATTGTTGACGGTTCCTAATCATCGCTAAAATGTCTTCAGCGGATGCTTTGGAATCAGTAGTTGCTGGAGCCTCATTGGCAGAAGCAGTTTGTACTACTGGTGCTACTACAGGAGCAGGTGTTTCAACTACCGGAGCGGCTGGTGCCACTACTGGTGCTGTTGTCTCTGCGACTGGAGTAATACTCTGTGCCGGTGGAGTTGTTGCTTGTAACTTTACAGGGGCGGCTTGACCATTCGGTCTAAAGAAGTCTCCGTATTTTTCGTTATCATACAACTCACCGTTAACTGAATCTTGGAACATTTGATAAATTATATCAACTTCCGCTTCAGTTGGTTTCTTAGGTAAGTAATCTTTTAGGTTGTATAGTCCGTTACTATCAACTGCGGCAAGTTCTGTTTCATCTAGTGAACGCTCTTTTCTTGCCCATTTACTTGTACTGTAATCAGCGTATTGACCTTTCATAGTTTTACTTAATCTAAAGTCTGTGCCATTTACATAATCTGTTGGAATGTTTTCCATATCAGGGTCCATTAACGCACCTTTGATAATATTAAATATCTGAGGTCCAATAATAAAACGTCTAACTGGATTTTCTGGGGTTGTGTCTTCTTGTAGAGGACTGTCGCATACATACCCTTGGAAGATATAACTTCTCTTCTTCCAGTATTTTCTGCCCATATCTTCTAATGAAGGATCTTTGAACCAAGGTCTGATCTCGTTATGTACCGGACATTGCTCTCCCCACATTTCCATACAAGGTACTTGTACAGTTGTAGGTTTCATATCTCCTCCTTTGATTCCAGGAAAAGCCAAACGTATCATTTGTCTTTCTGTCCAAAAGAAGGTGTTGCTGGAATCACCGTCAGGTAGAAAACGCATCGTTGCACTTGTTCCTTCTGATATGTTCCAAAATGGATAGATAGCGTTGTCGCCACCTGTTCTTGAACCGCCGGACTTGGTGTCCATTGCGGCTAGTTTTGCTCGTATTTCAGCCAAATTTGCCATGTTATTGCTCCTATGTTTGCCATGTTCTGAGTAAAATTTATTTCTACTCATGTGCCTATTATAATGCCTTTTAAGGTTAAAGTCAACCTCTTTTTGCCATGTTATGTAATTTAATTTAAAATAGTTCTTAAATTAACTTTACAGATAATATTTATTATCTTTCTACTATATTGTCTAACTTTCTGGTAAAATCAATAAATTCAAGCATATCTTGAGATATTGTTTCACTACTACTTTCCATATTAGTTCTGGATATTAAGTTTTTAATGTTAGTCAATGAGTTCTCATCTAGTTTAGTACCTTTAAGAATTTTTGTACTACAATTTTCAATAAAATTCTTTAACACTCTGTCTTCAACAAATTCAGCAATTACTGATAATTTGTGTGCTATTTCGGAGTGCTTACTAGGGTAGTCAATTCCTTCTTCTGAAAGAGGAACTTGGATGTCCAACTTACTAATTGTAGTTGAAATGTGTTCATCCATTTTGTGCTGTACGGATAACAGTTTATTAATTGTAGGAAATGCGTTCATTACGTTTGCGTCTATATGCGTTTCTACAAATAAATCTGATAGATCTGATTCTTCATTAGTAATTTCTAATGAGTTTGCAAAGTCAATTGTTTCAACTGCTTTTGCGTATGACTTGGCACCACTTAGTTTTTTAAGTGATGATCTCAAGTTTTGTACTGATTCTTTTGCTAGTACAACAAGTGTATTATTTTCTTCGTTTACTAGTCCTTTGTTTTCAACGTATCTTGAAAACTTTGCTAGGTGATCGATGTTGCTAACCATTTCGTTAATAGCCGCTCCAACTGAGTCATGTATTTCGCCACCGTTATATACGTGGCGTGCCATTGCTCTCGCACCTGCTAAACTCTTATGCGGTAATGCGAATCTTTCGTCTGCTCTTTGAATAAACAATTTGGATATTTGTCTACTTCTTGAGCCTCTTACTTCTTCGTTTACTGCCGCACCGTGTCTAACAATAATTTTTACTGAGTCTAAAGGCTGATAACTTGTTTTCATGCTACCGTACATTTTACCTAAACTCGCTTCTGCTAATTTTGATTCTAGTTCTTTCATTTTGTTTATCTTTGATTTGTATTCAGAGTGCTTAGGCTGGATCGTTTTTCCATAAATTTTGTAATCGAAATCAAATGCGTGATCATGGGCAAGGTTTTTAACACCCTTATGTATTCTGTCCATCTTCTCATCTTCGACATTCTTTGATTTACTTAGTTTTAACTCTTTGGCATCGTGGTCGATTGTAACCATAATGTTAGGGTCTTGACTGTAAAAACGGTGTGCCTTCTCGGCTTCTAGTGTATCTTCACCATTTTTGTCGTATATAGCAATGCTTATTCCTATACCTTTTAGAAATTCGAATATCTTGTTACCTAAGTCTTCACTGTTTTTCATATTAGTATTTATCTAAAATAAGGATTATAAAACACCTATGGGCAACGGACCGTTCCAATTATCGTCATCATCCACACTTGTTTCTATTTCGTCATATACAGCATCTTCATATTGTGCTATGTATGTAATCATTCTTACTGTAACTAAAGTAGCCATTACTAAGTCATCGCTACCGCCTGGTTTTGCCGCAAATGTTGTGCCACGTGCTACAAACTCTTTTAATTCTCTTATAATGTTTTTACTGCGTAATGTCAATTTACCGTTTTCAATTAACCGTTTCATTGCTAATGCGCCTTCCATTTTATTCTTATGATGCGTATGGAAACCTTTTCTGCCTTTTTTGCCTTGTACTTTATTTGGTTCATGTAAGAAGGTACCTGGAAAACTTTCTTCGCCTGTGTCTCTAATAACAACTAGTGCCGCTTCACCAATAGCATTATTTTCAACTGTCCAGTATATGTCGTTAGCACCGTAACTTTGTATCTCTTTTGCTATATCTCTTACTAGTTTTACTTGTCCTTCAATAGGAGTCTTGTTGTGTTGCCATTCGCATACTTGATTCATACTAGGTAAATCGTAGCACACAATAGCCGCGTTATCACCGCCTGTTCCTGTACTAGGATCTAGTGTTATAGCATACATTTTTTTTGGATCTATTTGTTCATACCAACGTATTTGTCCACTACGCCTCATTGGGTCGACGCCTTTCATGTCAACTAACTTCAGTGAATCAATTAATGTTTCATCGTAGATAATAAATTCACATTCGTGTTCTCGTCTAAATCTTTCTTCGCCAATCCTACTGCGTTCTGCTCTTGCCCACACCTCGTCTCTATCAGGATGCTCTTGCCAATTGACACGGAATGCTTTAAATCCATTTGTGCCAACATCTTGTTCTTCGCCAAACTCATCTGTTTGTTGTATTGCTTGATGCCAAATATTTGCGAATGTGTCGTCATCACTGTTAGGTGTTGATGTAACAATACACTTACCACCTGTACTTAGTGTTGGGGATAGTGCTGTCCAAAATTCAACAGCAATACGTGGTGGTACAAACGCAAACTCATCTAAGTATACTAATGATAAGGACATACCACGTCCAGTATTTTCAGTTGTTGTAGCACTTACTATTCTACTACCATTATCAAAACTTAAACTACCTTTGTTATATTCTGTTACACCTGCTCTAATATGATCTGGTACACTTTCATACGCATAACGTATACGTTGCATAATTTCCTGTGCGCCTGTGTGCTTATGTGCCGCTACAAGTATTGTGCTGTCAGCAACAAACATAGCATACCAAAGTAAGTATGCGGCCGCACATGTTGTTTTACCTGTTTGTCTAGGCAACATGTTAATGCTGTAACGATATTGAGAATAGGTGTGTATTAGCCTTTCCTGAAATTCAAAAGGAGCAAAGTCTATTCCACCTTTTGTAGGATGCTGTATTTTTACAAAGTTAGACATGAAGTAGGCCGGACCTGTGAGTGGGTCCAAACATTGTTGTATTTGTTCTATGTGGTCTTCGGTAAAAGATTGCTTGGCAAATGCTTTTTTCGTAAGACTAAAATCCTGCGTTCCTTGTGGCATACAGTTATTTATGTGGGTTTTGGGTTAATTTAAAAGTTTACAGGCTTTTGTAACGATTCATAAGAGCATTTAAAATCTCTTTTTTATCACCTGACATACCATTATAGCCTTGTTGGCCGGTTACTGGCATAACTTTTAATTTCATCTGGGTTGGCTCTGGGCTTTCTTCTTCGCCGTGCTCACAATCTTCGCATTCGCATTCATCAGCAGGCTTACCACAACTATCACATGTTTCTACTTCAGGCTGTTCTTCGTGACTGACGTGATCATGTTCAACTTCTTTTTCACTTCCTGGTAATGTTAAACCAGCAAGTTTTAAGATGTCGTGTAGTTCTTCCATACTGTCAGCATTCGCACTAACTGTTACTTGGGCATCGCCTTTAGACTTAGTTTTGCTGTAAGTTACGGATTCTTTTTCTTCTGCTTCTGCTTCTGCGGTAGGCATACCATATGGAGCGGCATTATAAAATGCTTCCATGATGCCTCTCATTTGTTCTGAATTATTCATTATTGTGATACCGGTCCTTGGTTGATGTCATATGAATTACCTTGTACATTTGGCTTATGTGCTAAACCAATTGCGTCTGCTAATCCTTTAAGATCGTCGCCCATTAAGTTACTTTTGCTAGGGTAGTTACGGAAGTAGTCGGCACCTTTTTCATCTCTTATTTTCATAAGTTCGGCAATGAATTTTTCATTAAATTCTTCACCATATAAACCTAATTCGTTTAAGTCTAGGTGGTCGTTTTCTGCTTCGTAATGTGTTTGATCATCTTTTAATAGTTCAGCATCTTCCATTGACACATCTCTATCTTTATCAAACGCTTCTCTACCTTTAGTAACGTTGTCTTCTATTTGTCTAGGGCCTTCTGTTGGTTGTATCATAATTCTACTTGGGTCAATGCCTAAGTGTACTGCTACCCAAACTTCTAACAGTCTTTCGTTAATTGGGTATTGTAATGTAACATCACAACTGCTTACTTCTGTTGGTCCTTGAATACCTTTATTTTTAAAGTCTAAAGGTTCTTCCTGAATAGGGGTTCTTTTAAAATCGCTTACACTCTGAACACCATACTTACCCAGTATGTTCTCAATGAAAGTGCTGTCTTCTGATCGGTAATCGCCAGCAAGTTTGATCCTGTAACTGAATGATTTAGAAAAACTTTCAGCAATGTATTCTTTAAATGTTTTAGCCATATTATAAAATCTCCTTCGTACTTATTTATCTTTCTTATTCAAAAATTGGAGTAATTGATTTCTGTCCATTACAGCACCACCGTCTCCGCCGCCAGTACTGCCACTATCCATAGCATCAATACGCATCTTTTTAATTTGTAAATCTATCATACGCAATTTTTTGTCTACTTTAGCATTTTTACTATCCATTGCTATTTGTAGCATTTTGCCTGCTGTTTCAAATATTCTTCCAGCATGGGCATCTTGTACATTCATTCCTAGACTCATGAGTTCTTCAAAACTGGTCATTGCCTTTTCGGCTATGTTTTCCATATCGCCATCGTGTTTGTTAACACCGTCTACTGTTGGCAATGCCGAGTCTATTTTCTCTGCGTTAGTTAATGCTGTTGTAACAACGTCTGCCGGTGCTTCAACAACTGTTGGTGCTTCTATACCAACTTCAATAACATCTTGCTTAGAAAGTTCTTTTAGTTCTTCCATAGAAGGAAGGTTAAACTCTTGTTCTAGTTTTCGTGTCATGCTTATACTTATCTTTTACGTTTATTGGGTTTCTTGGTACTGGCGTAGATATGATTCTCATTTAACACTCTAAATCTAATACCTTTACGATTACACCATTCTTGAGCGGCCGTCCACTTTGCCATGTTAATCATAACTTGTACTTTTTCTGCGGAACTTCGTGCCTGCTCCATGGTAGTTTGACTACCAGGTTTAATCTCTATAACTTCCATGTGCTGTTTGCCTTGCCTGTCTGTGTACATTACAGTAAAGTCAGGAACATAAACAGTATGCTTTCCTGTTACAGGATGCCTATAAGGTATTTTAATATTTTCACTTGCCCATTGTGTAATGTACGGATGATTGTCGCACATCTTCATGAAGGCTAACTCCCAACTGCTTCTGTAGTATGGCTGTTTGCCGCCTACATATTTTTGTGAGTTTTCCGGTAAGTATGTACCTTTAAGAAATTTGGAAGCCATTAGATCCTAATTAGAGGATCAACAAATTTATTTATAGTGGTTGGTTTTTCGACTTTGAACGATACACTTTTAGGCAATGTGCTGTTAATGTATGCTAATGAATCGTCATTAAGTTTTATGTTTTGTTTTTCGGTTGTTATAAGGTTTTTAATTTTTCTATAACTGTCACCGGAATCCCATTCTGCTCCAGCATCAGCATCGTACGTTTCTTTTGTAACGTCTTGATAAACGTCTGAACCGTCTTTGATTTGGTATGAGAATGTGTTTGTTGTTTCGGTAACTACTGTATAGTAAGTTGTAGGGTTGATCTTATCTACCTTTGATAACTCAAAAAACGTGTTAGCATAAAATGTGCTTAATTTGTTAGTGTAGCCACTACTTTTAAAGTCAGCAAATACTTGATCTCTAAGATGTGTTTTGCCGCCTATTACTGTATCAGAATCGGGTTTTGTGATTCTGTTTATCATGTCTATATCTTTATCAACTATATTAACTCTTTCACCAGTAACAGAAACATCGGCAAATTTACCGTCTTTTTCAGTATACGTTGTGTCTACACCAAAGTTGTTATATATTTTGCTCATCTAATTAAAGTTTATCTTGTTGATGTTTTTGTTTTGCTTATTAAATAGACTGCTTGTTGCTTCGTCTATTTTGCGATCTAAGGCGTTGGAAATTAAGTTACTAAAGAAGCCACCTTTGGTAGTGTTGTTGCCTTCTCTTTGAAGATTAGTATGTTGGCCTGGTGTTGTATGACCTTCTAGATCTCTGCCTATGTCTGCCATTGGATTTGTAGCAGTTCCAATATTAGATTGCTCTAATCCAAATAACCCTTTAACTAGGCCTTTTAATTTGTCTTGTGCTGGATCAAATGGTGTTGATTTAGTTACATCTTCTATCAACTCTTGTAGTATTGAGTCATCCGTATACTTGTAATTCAATACTGGTCCATATGCTAATTTTTCATAGTCGATGTTAAATAATATTTCACTTGCCATCCCTGTACTAGCATAATCTAGTTGTGTTACCTGTGCGTCAGTGAGTATAGGGTTTATTGCTGTTGTTCTAGTTACTGTATCAGCATGTATTTGAAATACATGTATTGCGTCAAAGTAATTACTATGAGTTCGACTATGAACGTCCATTCCGTTATGCTGATGATCATATGGTGAAGTGCTTGTGCCTATTTCGTCATCTGCTAGATTCAACTCTGTACCAGTATGAATTTCTCTATCTCTGGCGCCCACACTAAGATCTTTACCTTCTTTCTGATCAAATCTGCCATCCATAAAATGCCAGTTATAGTAATGTTGCCATAGAGCATACCAACGACTTTCAATGTCGTCATATACTGATAATGTGAATGGTTTAAAATCTTTTGATAGTAAAACAGGTTTCATCTTGTTATAAGAATTTTTCTTTTCTACAGTGAATGTAACACTAGGTAAGTCAATTGCTCTTACTAGCGATGAATAGTTATATTTGTCTTTGTCAGCGACGCCAACAACTTGAGGGTTTATCTCGAAGTATACGACAAACTGAAATGGCAAACGTGGGGGTCTGCCAGTCTTAAAACTACCATACTGTTTACTAGCATGCCTAGGACTGGCCTGATATACGCCCTGCTGAACTTGTCCGCCAATTGCCTCTTTCCAGAATTTCCCCATTGGGTACCTCCGTTAACTACTTAGACGTTTACGCCTGAGTAGATGTGCCAGTACCAAGTGGTGAAACTAATGGGAATGGGTCACCTGCCGCAACTTTACCACCAAGTGTGTTAGGTCCTGCCATATGTACAGCATTGTCATATCTTAATGATAAGTCAATGTTTACAATGTCACTTTGATCATATGCATGATCGCTGTAGTTCACTTCCTGTAGCATACAACCTTCTAGTTCCCACTGTTCAGTAGGTTCTGCGTTTGTACCGTCTAACACTTGAATAACCGCATCAAACTTATAATCGCCACCGCTAACTGCTGTGGTTTGTTCGAAGTGGTTAAACTGTCTTTGTATTTGTTGTCCGACTAATGCGGCAACTGAGTTTGTGATATCGTCACGTAAAGATAGGCTGATTGCATTCCATTCGTGTTTACCTGCTATGTAGGCCCTTGAGTTATAACTATGAATTACAACTTCTTCCATTGAAAAAGTTGGTCTAGTTACACTGACCACATTTTGGGTTAATTCATCAGTTCTTCCACCAGCGCCAAATCCTGTTAGAATCACACGGAATCTATATTTCAGTTTGGGCTGAAGAATACCAAGTCGACTACCTTCTATTGGTACACCGAATTTATCTTTTGTTACTGCCATTTGCTTTACTCCTAATTAAGTCTTACTCTCAATCTATATGTTTATTTATCATTTTATCGCCAAAAATAAAGGGCGGGTAAAAACCGCCCTTTATAAAGATCAAATTAAGTTTAACTTGAACCTGACTGTCCGAGTGTTGACTGAATTCTAATCGGAATATAAATAAACTCAACTGCTTTAGTTGGTTGTATTGCTATATCCAAGTATAGTTCGTTTCTGTCAATCCTTGCGGCAGTATTGTTAGTAGTATCGCAAACACTAATAAAGTCAAATAGACCTCTTAATGTTACAAGTTCTGATAATAATGAGTCAGCAACTCTTTTAACACCACTTCTAGTAATACCATCGTTTGGCTCAAACAAGAAAGGCTTAACTGATAGATCCAATTGGTATCTAATGTAGTTAATTAATCTTGCTACGTTAATTCTATCCAAAGCACTTGCTGTTGGGTTTAGAGTTTTTTGTCCAAACACTACCAAGCCTCTTCCTGGGAAGTTGGCGATTGGGTTTATTTTGTTTGAGTACAATGTGTCTCTTTGCCCTTCATTCAATGATACTGGTTTAAACTCATTATCAGTTGAATCCAAATATCCTACTGATGTAGCATTTTGAACAAGACCTCTTTGGTAACCTGCTGGAGCAAACCACTGATAAGCCACGTTGTCATTAAATGCCATAGTTCTTAAAGCAATATGACTAGCAGGTACCATTACGTTTGTGCCGTCTAGGTTAGTTGTTAATCCTGATGGATAATGTACTGATACATACGGACTAGAAGATATTAAACCTTTGTCTCCGTTTTCACTAGCAGTATTAGAGTTCTTAGCCCACGCACTTGTTGATGTTGCGTCTGATTTAAGTCTAAGAGGTGAATCTCCAACAATGAATGCTACTTCTTTTTTATCAGTATTTAGAGTAATCATTTCGTCGATTAATTCAGGATATCCAGGAGTTGAAATTAAGTTAAAGAAATTAACTTCACTTCTAATATCTTCATTAGCCGCTATAGCACTTTGTAGTTTATTAACAATAACTTTTCTCTGTGCTTTTCTACTCATATAAGGTGTACCGTCAGTTTGGTTACCTGAATGATCTACCCATACATTACCATGATTCACGCCGCCAGTAGTATAATTAATTTTATACTGCTTAACGTTTTTGCCTGAAGCACGTTTGTTCCATGCTAAGATGTTATTAGGAACAGTTGCCGCCAATGGCGCATCTGTATCTAATGCCGCTGTAGTTGTTGCTGTAATAGGACCTAAATCTGTAAATAAGATTCCGTCACTTGTTACTTGATCAGTAGTATCTACTGCAACCCACTTGCTGGATTTTCTTTTGTATACTTTAGGATAGTCTTCTAACGCATCTGAATCAACCCATATATCTCCATCAACTAATGAACCACCATCACTTTGTAGTGTTGGTTCACTTGCCGCTGTATTAACGTCATACTCTGATGAGTATAATGTCCATGTTTGAGTTCCGCCTACGTTTTTGTTGTACCATAAGTTAACTGCGATGCTATCATCATACCATAGTTGACCGTCTGTTAACGCACCGTATGGTGTCGCACTTCCGAAACTATAATTTGCTGTAGTAACACCTTGAACTGGTTTCCAGTTACTATATGTTCCTGCTGTAATGTTAACATTAGTAGGACCATATCCACTGACTGTACCTGCTCTAACTCTAACGTCTTTACCTGCTGTATCTGTAATTGTAAGTTTATTACTAACATTTGAAGCAGTAACAGTAGTAGCACTTGCGGAACTTAATGCCGCATTAATGTCTTTGACATAGTCATCTACTATTGCTTTACCGCCATCTGACTCAGTTGTAAATGTAACATTAATATTCGCACCTTGGTTTAAGTTTAATACTAAACTAACTAAACCACTGTGAGCTGAAACGTCAACATTTCCACTAACCGCTGTTCCTTGAACTTGGTTACTTGTAAGACCGTTATGTCTTTTAATACTGAATTTACCATTAATGTCAGTGTCATCATTTTCTGGATCAAATTCTACAAATAATGATCCGTCTGTTGGTTTAGCCGTTACTGCATAAGCCGCCGCTGTGTTGGCATAAGCATTCGCTGAACTTGAAGTCCATGATTTAGTTGATGCGTTATATGATTTAACACCATACTTAAGACCACTTGCTAAAGAAGTTGTCTGAACAATTAAATCGCCATTTGCTAATGCGCCACTGTCTGCTTGTAGTACTGGTCTATTTAAGTGAGTTACTACTTGAAAATCTTTACCTACTACTGCTGTAAACTGACTGTTTTTTGTTGTCATGTCATACCAACTACTTGAATACTTGTAGTAATATGTTATGTTTGCTGTGGCGTTACCACTGCTATCAACTCCTAATACTGCGATGTCGCCATCTTTACCTACTGAATTCTTAGGTGCGCCGCCACTTGCTACATCGTCTTTTGCGAAAATGTATGGAGTAGTGAACTCTTCGTATTTAGAAGTAGACGTATTGTACTTGAAAATACCCCACTTAGTTGCTGAACTATCTAGCCATACTGTTCCGTTTGCCGGAGCAGGACTAGGTGCTACTGTTAAAGGCTTCAGTGCGTCAAGATCGACGTTTGCTCTAAGAACGTATGCTCTAGATGCCAATCCTAAGAAACTGTGTGCCGCTAATAAACCGTATTCGTTTAGTTCATTACCATGTGAAGGTGTTCCACCCGTACTGTAAAAAGTTGGGTTTCCGTACTGTTGTAATAATTCTCTTTGACTAGTAATAAGTTTTACTTCATTAGCCTCTGCTAATTTAGTGAAACCTGCTGTTCCGCTTCCATCAGGATTAGTTTTATCTTGATGTGTTGCTAGAATAATCAAAGGTACTGTACCAGGTCCGCCGGGACTATAAAAACTTTCGTCCGATACTGTAATATCTACACCAGGTGATACTAATGTTGCCATAATTCTCTCCTATTATACCTTAATTGGTTAACAGTATTTATTAAAAAAATGGTTATTTGCGGTATTATAGAAATGCCAAATCATCTAAAATTGCTTTAAATGATAAATAAGCCTCTAAACTAGTTCTAGGCCCGAATCGTTAAATATTTCTGGTTTTTGTGGTAATTTGTCTATTACAATGTCGACATTAGCATATAGTTCTTCTAGTGTGCCATTATTATTAACAGTAAAGTCTATGTCGCACCCAATCCAATCGTATTCGCTTTGATGAACATCTGAAAAATCTCTACTCATTATATGCTTTGCTACAGCATCGCCATTGTTGGCCGCTAATGCTATGTCATACCATACTGGTTTTTCGTCACGTTGTACAAGTATAGTTGTACCGCCTACACGTCTGATCAAATCTAATTCGTTTCTAAATCTACAGTCACTAATTACTACACATTGATTTTGATTATGTAATTTTTTTACTCTATATTCTAAACTGTTTAACCAAATGTTTGGATCAAAGTGATTACGCATTACATCAGTACCGATTAACTGTAATGCTAACCTAGGTGTGAAATTTGCTATCTTGAGTTTCTTGCTCCAGTATAAGTCTATACTTTCTCTGAATTCTCTGCTTTCGTCTGTTTCGCCTTCGAGTAAATCTCTATCCCAGCCAAACACACTAGTACATAAGTCTTTTATTGGTCCTGCGAATGATGTTGGAATACATCCTTTTGTTGCTAGATATTGTGCTACGGTATTCTTGCCGGATCCTATATTGCCTAATATTCCTATTGTATTCATTTATCCTATCACAAAACCGTAATTTCTATTGCCCTCTTCCATATTAATTATAGAAACTAATAAACGTTCTTTCTCAGAAGCGGCCTCTTGTTTTAACGCATCACCATTTAACTGTATGGCTCCGCCTGGTCCAGGTAAGCCTGATGCGTATTTGCTTCTTGCTTCACCTAGCATGAGTTTTGCTTCTGCTAACGCCCAATCGGACATCCACGGTCTTGTATATTCATTTTGTAATAGACTTTGTTCAGGTACTAAGTTTGAAACTTGCATCATCACATCTTCTGCTACGGATATTTTTCTTAGAATTTTTAATACTTTGGTAGTTGAATTAAACGTGAAGTCGTATTCGCCACCAAATATTCTGTTAAGTGTTTCTTTGTATTGTGTAAATGCGTCATAGTTTGCTAATCCGCCAACAACACCTGCGTTAATCAAGTATGTATTTTGAAATGCTACATCGAATGGATCAAAGTTAGTACCGGTACCTATGTTTCCGCCACCTACTCCTCTTCGATATATTCTTCTTATGTTTAACACTTCACTTGGTAATGTATACTCTTGCGTATCTACCTGCGTGTGTAAAAACGTATAACTTTCTTCAACCGCACCATCACTTCTGCTTCTATAAACTTGAATTGCTCTGTCTATAGCAAGGTTGTAATGTTCTGGATCTAGTTCCACGTCGATCATACCATCGCCTAGACGAAGTTTCATTTCTGTAATTAGTTTATCTCTTGATGTTTCTTCTGCACTCATAGTAACTATTTATCAAAAAGTCTTAAGTATAATCGTGTGCTCATTGAATCTACCGTTCATTTTGGTAGGTGTCGTAGTTAAAGTATCAAACGACTTCTTGCACTTCTGTTTTCCTGCTTCGAACCATGGTAACATTTCAGCAGGCTTCCTTAATGTCTTCTGTATACTTTCCTTAGGATTAAATTCTGTAAGTGTTGTGCCTTTTACCATAATACCTGTACCTGGTCGGTCAAGTCCTTTAGGGTCAATGTCTTTTGCTTTGTAAACACCAATCTTTCTAGTCTTAGTGTTGTATACCCAAACTTCGTTAGCATAAACTACATCAGTTGCCGGCAAACTTGCTAAAGCAAACTGTGGATCGTTTACTTGAAACTTTAATTTCTTTACTATAGCATCCTTAGACCGTGCCTTAGGCTTACGAGCCTTGCGTGTAGTCGCTTTTGTTTTGATAATGGTATCACAAGCAGTATTAATCGTTTCGTAGTACTGTACGAAGGCTTTACGCATCTTAACGTCAAAGTGTTCGTATGCTTCTTTGAGGTCTTCGTCTTTCCAATCCAGTACTTCTAGTGCTTCGCTATACCCAGGAGCAAACTCATCTTTAATAATTTTAGCATGTGGTCCTTTTATTTCTGGTTGATATATTTGCATTGCTTTGAACGGATCAAACTCTTTAATGTTTTTCTCGCCGTCTACCATGTCATCTAAGAAGCCTTCTAAGTCACCGCATAAATCAGCAACCTGTTCTTTCATACGTTCTTGTATGCTAACAACTTTCTTAGGTGCCTTTTCTGCTTTAGCAAGTTTTTCTTCTATAACTCTACCGCCCTGATAAATCCACTCTTCTCTTCTTTTTTCTAAATGCTCTAAAATCTTGTCAGAAATAAAGTTAAGTTTTTTCCAAGAGTAAATTGTAGTGCTTGTAGGTCCAAACACCCAATCAGGAGATTTAAGTATTGTTACTATATCCTCTTGTGCCCAGCCGGAATCGTCTTTAACCCATTTCCTGGTCATTGCGATTTTGTCTTTGTCTTTTATTTCAGTTCTTACAAAGTACTGAACATCCTGGTATGCTTTATTCATTGCATCCTGATCTGTTGTTCCTTCGTACTTCTTCCAATCCGGCTCCGGAGTGAAGTAAACTGTCTTTGTTTTTCGTTTAGCCATACCAATAATTACTCACTTTTAAAAACTATATATATTTTTTCTGGCAAAAAGGGTGTCAAATAGATTAAATTTTGCGATCAACAACCATTTCTACTATGAGTTTGACATCGTCATTTAAGTACTGCCAAACAATGTCTTCTTTGTCTTTTAGTAACATTTTGTCTCTAGCAAATATTAATGTGCCAATCATTGCTTCTTGTGATGCGTCTTTTTTGCCTTCGTTTTTACCAATCGTATATGCTTGGTATGAACAACATGCCATTACTACCGCAAAAATTATTAATTCTATAAACATATTTGTCTCTCCTATATAATCCATAACAGTATAATAGCAAAAAAAATATTGTTTGTCAATCTGATAAATACAGTTATGCCTAAAATAAGTTTATGGAATCCAGTAAAACGCAATGACTACAAGTTTATTGGCGGAATAGTGGCGGAAAATATTTATGCCGGCGGTACCGGTGTTAATGTTCACAAGTACATAGGTATTCACGATCAAGGTGATACTAAAGACTTTACAAAACCGCAAGAACAAAATGAATACGGAGCAGACGGTGATCAAAGGACCGGCAAAACATTCATTCAAGACGTGCTTTTCTTAGAAAACCGAGATAGAAAATACAGCGACGATGTATTTGAACTACGTGGCACATATAATGTAGGTGATAATGACTTTGATCTATCACAATTTGGTATGTTCTTATCAAGCGATACGCTATTTATGGGATTCCACTTAGACACAATGGTGGAAACAATAGGCAGAAAATTAATGGCAGGTGATGTTATAGAATTACCGCATCTTAGAGACGACTTATTACTAGACGAAAGAAAAGATGCTGTGAATAGATTCTATGTTGTAACCGATGCCAGCAGGCCGTCAGAAGGATTTGATCCAAATTGGTGGCCGCACATGTGGAGAGTTAAACTAGGTCCAATATCCGACTCACAAGAGTACAGGGATATTATTGGATATGGTGACGAAGAAGGCGACCTACGAAATGCTATTAGTACATATAAGGACGAAATTGATATTTCTGATGCTATTATACAACAAGCAGAAAACGAAGTGCCAAATGATCCTTATTTTTCAGATGGTGCTCACTTATTTGTAGACGAAAATGCCAAAGGTAAGCCGTATATAGGCACTATAGAAGGTGCGCCAAATGGTGCTCAACTATTAGGTAGCGGAGTATCGTTTCCGTTGGCATCTGCTGACGGTGACTTCTTCCTTAGAACAGACTTTTCACCTAGCAGAATATTTAAAAAGCAAGGCTCACGTTGGATTAAAGTTGCTGATGATAGCAAACAAACGTACAGAACTGCGAACAGAATACTCGACGGGTTTATAAATAACAATACAGAAACAACGAATACTGATAAATCAGTAACTAGCGAGAGAACATTTGTTAGCAAGATTGTTAAACCGAAGACGGATAATTAAAAATGCAGTATTGGTATGATGAGCAAGTAAGACGATATATTCTACAGTTTATTAGAATATTTCATGCTTTCAAGGTAGCAGAAGGCGGGAGAGACGGTGAAGATATAAGATACAACACCGTACCTGTTAGATATTCCGATCCAAGCAGAATGGTTTCGCATTTACTTAGAGAAAATTCAGAAAACGTTATTAACAGCACCCCATTTATCGGTGTTAGCATTGCTAGTTTACAGTTAGCAAGAGACAGAACGCAAGATCCGTTCTTTACAGATACAAAAAGTGTAACAGAAAGAAAGTACGATAGTAACACAGGAAACTATAGTGCTGAACAAGGCAATCAATATACGATAAACAGATATATGCCTGTTCCTTATAACCTGAGTATGCAAGTTGACATTTGGACACCGAACACAGATACCAAATTACAACTTATGGAACAAATTTTAGTACTGTTTAATCCTACAATACAACTACAGCAAAATACAAATCCGTTTGACTGGACACAAATTGTTGAAGTAGAATTAACAGACATACAGTTTAATAATAGAACATTACCGGCCGGTGTCGATGAGCAAATAGATGTAGCAACGTTAACGTTTCAATTACCTATTTGGATTAATCCGCCTGCTAAAGTTAAAAGACAAAGCATTATACACGAAATACAAACTAATGTATATGCTGATTTTAACGGTCAAGACCTAACAGACTTAGGTTATGACGAAGACATATACGACTTCTTCAGAAACTTTGATTTAACTTCTAGAGTAATTGTTACTCCGAGTAATTATAAAATACAAGTGGTAGGAGGAGTAGCAACATTGTACGACTCAGCCGGCGTTACCCCTCAAAAATGGGCACCGCTATTAGAGATGTATGATAAAACTGTGCAAGATAGTGTCAGTTTACTTAAATTAAAAATTATCGATGATCTAGATGACGACACACAAGATATAGCAGGAACTATTGCTATTAATCCGTCTGATGCTACTCAACTAGTATTTAATTTAGATACAGATACCTTGCCAGCCTCGACCCTCGATAACGTAAGTAAAATAATAGATCCTACAGCGAACTATCCAGGGGACGGCACTCTGCCTGCTCTGGCTTTCGGACAACGATATCTAATCACTGAAGATTTAGGCGACGGTTACACAAACTGGGGAGTTACGGCTTCAGCAGACGATATTATAGAATATGGCTCTACTGGCTGGACCGTAAGTTTCGATGCTAGTACCAAAAGAGAAGTTATTGCTACCACAAAGAACTTAAATACAAGTAAAGTATATAGGTGGA
>Ga0208814_1000180_pt1 | contig 46077 bp, 48 predicted proteins | sample MalvirAntarct_55_FD_184253 | JGI IMG/M metagenome (GOLD analysis project Ga0208814, IMG submission 184253) | Marine viral communities from the Global Malaspina Expedition - Malaspina viral metaG Antarct_55 (SPAdes) (version 2) | ecosystem: Environmental > Aquatic > Marine > Oceanic | place... | reverse complement strand
ATATCGCCGAAAAATACGATAGTAATACTATGACAGTTGGACAAGTACTATCAGCTTTAAGCCCTAGAAATAAATGGGAACAAAATATAAAAGATACATACAAAGTTTTTGAGGCTGTAGCTGAAGGTAAAACAGCGGAGCAAATAAAGGTTTGCACATTTCACACGAATAAGTTTAAAGCTTTTAACATTATAAATAATAATGTACAAATAACAAACAAAAGTTTGAAGACTTTTAACTTTGTTAATAATATAGCTTTGTTAAGTAACAAACATTTAACAGTTGATATATGGCATTTAAGAGCTTGTTTCTCTAGGCTTATAAAAATAGACAAAGCAAATATAGGACGTTTAGCATATGCACAGATAAAAAAACTAACCTTAAAGAAAGCGGATAAGATAGGTATAAAAGGATACCAATACCAGGCGATTATTTGGGGATCAATTAGAAACGAAAATTAATAATAATTTAAAGACAATATCTATAATGAATAAACTAGAGGGAATAATAGAAACGTACATTAACGGAAATATAACTATTGCCAAAAAACAATTTCGTTATTTGGGAATAGATAAAGTACAAATTATAGAGTGTGCTGAATCATTTGGTATACGAAGAACTATAAAAATATTAAAAGATCTAGGATTATCGGATATGTATATCATTAATTCGTTTCACGATTTCGATAGAGGAAACATTGACAAAGCAAAAGAAATATTATTAAATAACTTTTATTAAAAAAAAAACTATGATACAGGACAAAATTGTAAGGATGTATTCAAAATTTCTAACTATACTATTTCTCTTTAGTTGGGTAAGTACAGTAATACACATTATAAAAACTAATTAATTATTAACCGATGAACAAAGAACTTTGTTCACACTCATCAGCTAGGGGGGGATAGCCTAGCTGATGATCTAAAAAATACATTATGAATTTAAAAAGATTAAACAAGTTGATTAAAGAGCTAGATTTAACAGATCCAAAGTTAAGCGGTTACTATAAAACCAAAAGAGTTGAGCTAATAAAAAAGATTAACCAAAATCTAGAAACAAAGACACAGATTTTAGTTACGTCAAAAGATTTTAAAATAATGACTGATATACAGTTAGTAACCTGTATAAAAGATTTGAAATCTATGCTAAAAAAAGCTAAACTAGAAAATCAACAACGAGATTACCTACAGTTAAAAGAAGATTTAGAATATTATTATGAAATTGATCTTGATAATTGTAATATGAAAAATATTGATTGGATAAAAGAGATAGCTTTGTTAATGACTAAAAAAGATTATGACAAAGAAATATTGAGCGAATTAAACCTTTATATAAATACAAGAAAAGAAAATTAATATAATAATAAATTAAAAACAATTAGTAAATAAGTTGTATATTAGTTTAATTATAATTACATTTACTAAACTAAAAAAATATAATATGCAAAAATTCAACAGAGGTAAATTTTTAGAAGTAACAAAAGTAAGATATTTTAAAACGAGAAGAGGGATAGGATACGAAGCTAAAACCAACTTATCAGATATAAGAATTTGGAACGATGGATATGGAGGGGAAACATATATACCTTATTGCGAAACTGCAAAAGAATATTTTAATTTAACGGAACAGGAGTTAGAATCTTTAATAGATACATATGAAAGAATTAACAGTTTTTAAAACAATGATTACTAAACTAAAAAACAAATAGAAATTATGGATATGTATTCAGAACAGATTAAATTTTTACAGTATAGAGTAGAAGCTCTTGAAGAGGAAATAAATAAAAAAAATGCTAACATCGAGATGTATGAAGTAATGGTAGAAAAACTTAGATATACCATAGTTACTAAGATGAATACTACAGATAAGGTTTTAGTAAACGATGACAAATTTTTGTCGTGCATAGATGAATTAGCAACTCAGATAACTGAGATGAATTTCGGGGATGAAACTTGGACAGAGGAAGACGGACACGGAGTTTGGGAAGAACAAAGCATTCAAGTGTTTTCTGAAGAAGCACAAGACTATTACAATGAAATGTTTTGTGAGTACGAAGAGTTAATTAATGCCACTTTAAATGTATGGAATAAACAAAGAGAAATATAATGGAAAATATAGCAACTATAGAAGTAGGGGATGTAAGTTTAATAGTGGAATACAATTATGAACAAGGTGAAGAGATGGAGTTTGATTATCCTGGTTCACCTTCTGAAGTAACTATGGGAGGAATATATCTTATAGATAGTAAAATAAATATATATGAATTATTAGAAAGATCTAGCTATAAATTTATTACAGAAATAGAAGATTTAATAATAGAAAATCACGAAGAATGAAAGTAATAATATCACAAAGAGTAGTGTACCACAGGTATTCAGAAGTAGAAATAGAAATAGACGAAGATGATTTTGAAGACTTTGAATTACAAAATACTTTTAATCAAGATGAATATTTTTGTGAAGCTTCTGATGGGACAAAAGGTCTTGATGACTACCTAATGGAAAACGCACACCTATATGACGAACAGTTAAACGAAGCACACGACAAAGCAGAATATAAAACAGGAACAGGTCTGTATGATGGCTCTTATTTTATTAATGATATTCAAGAGGGAATGAATGATGCAGAATCAGATTGGGAAATACGATACGATTGTGTAGAATTGAAAACAGGTGGACATTTATAATATGAAAGAAAAAAAACCAAGACAATATCGCTCTAGACAAGGACGATCAGACAGAAAATATGCAGATAGTTTAATCGTGTTAACGATTGCATCTGTAGGCTTACTTATAACAATAATAATAATAATATTATGGCAGAATTTATGAAAGGCAATAAAATAATAGCAGAATTTATGGAGTTAGAAACGGAAATATTTAGCGACAATAATACAACTCGAGGCGAATACAGTAAACAGGAACTTAACTATTATTACCACGGAACTTTAGATAGAATAATTGACCAAGGTTGGTTTGAAGCACACGAGTTATCTTACAACTTGTCTTGGGATTGGCTGATGCCTGTGGTTAGCAAGTGTGCTATACTAAACAACGAAGAAGGCTTTGAGCCTTTTAAAGATATATGTGAACTGAATATAGATGACACATATAAAGCAGTAGTAGAATTTATAATTGCTACGAGATGAAAGTAAAAATAGAATATTGGCAACCTAAAAATGAATCAGTAGTTACTAAAGAGGGATTTAGATATCGTGATACTAAATCAGTTGTTAATAAAAATCTTATTTGGGAAGATTCAAAATTAGAAATCTTCAGAAAGTTTGATAAAGAGAACAATAGATTAACATATTGTAATGGTAGTTATTATAAGTTTGAAGACAAAGAATTATACAAGGAATATATTAATTGGAACAAGGAATAAACACATCAAAAAAATGAAAACAAAAATCGTATTAGTATTAATAATAATTTTAACAATATTCAATAGCTGTGGTAGTGTAGGATGCACAACAAGAGCTGGGAATTATAACACAATAAGATAATGGAAGATATAGTAATGTTTACAAGTGGAGCTTTGTTTTTAATAGTATTAACTGTGTGTAATCTATACGATAAAGAATGAAAGCAATAATTTTAATTAGTATAATCTTACTATGGGGCAAGGAACAAGAAGATGTTTTAGTTACTGCTACGATATATCACGCAACACCAGAACAATGTAATGAAGATTACTTAACAACTGCAAGTGGTAAAAAAATAAACGAATTCAATCCCCAGGAACATAGATGGATAGCAGTATCAAGAGATTTAGAACAGCTAGGATTTACCTTTGGTCAAAAAGTTTTAGTAGAAAATGCGGAAGAAATGAATGGGGTATGGACAGTACAAGATAGGATGAACAAGAGATGGGTTCAAAGAATAGATTTTTTAGTAAACAAAACCAAGAAAGGTGGAAAATGGAACAATGTAATTATAAATCTAATACAAAATTAGTTGTATATTAATTATATATTACGTAAATTTACACTCACAAATAAATTAAATACAATGGGAAAATCAAGTCAAAAGTTTGTTGAAGAAAGAGAGAAAGAAGATCAGTCTACCCCACTAACAATAGTACCTTCAGCTCATAGTTGGAAAGATTACTTTACAATGTTAGGTCAACAATATACTTACAATTATAAACCAACAAAAAAAATATAAATGAAAAAAGGAATCTTTAACGCATACGTAAAATTAGTTTGCGAAGGAATGAATATTACTAATGAAGAATTGTTTTCTAAAACTAGAAACAGAGAGGTAGCAAATGCACGATTTATATTATACTATTTATGTTATGAAAGACCAATGACAGTAAATCAGATTGTATCATTAATGTATGAAGAGGGTTACTATATTAGTTATGAAAGTGTAAGAAGAGGAACACAAGTTATATCACAGAAATTAAACCTTAAAGAAGATGCCTACGATAAAGACTTTGCATCTTTTATAAACGATTGCTTAATTAAAACAGAAGGATGTTGTTAGATGATCATTACAGTCTTTTGTATGAAGTATGGGAAGAAGCAGAGCAAGATAGGTTAGCTATAAAAATGTCTACACCAGATGAAGAAGCAATCTTATACAAGGGAATTAAAATAATATATCACAGGTACGGAATAAGAATATACAATACGAAGAAGGGTTCGTTTACTTATCCAGAGATTGAATATGATGATTACTTATATTTTATAGACAATGGATTTAGAAAAGGAGTTTACTACATATTAAAGAGAACGTATCAAGATCAGATAACAACGATCAATGCTAAGATACAGAGCGAAGTTAATCAAAGAAATAACAAAAAACATTATGACTCTTTAAAGTTAAAGAGAGATAATATTATAAATAAATACACACAAATTATAAAACACGTAAAGTTATGAGTCAAACTAAATCAACATTTAAAACATTAGCATCTATCAATGTAAAGGATAAGATAGAGAAAAAGGGAAGATTCGATTATCTATCTTGGGCATATGCCTGGGCAATAGTAAAGGATAAGTATACTGATGCCAACAGAAAGGTATATGAATCTGAACACACAGGTTTAAATTACTTTACAGATGGCAATACTGCCTATGTAAAAGTTGGAGTAACATTGGGAGGGATAGAACATATTGATTACTTACCTATAATGAATCATCAAAACAAATCAGTTAAGATAGAATCGTTAACATCTTTTGATGTCAATAAATCAATACAAAGATCAATGGTAAAAGCTATTGCTATGCACGGATTAGGTTTGTCATTGTGGGCAGGAGAAGACTTAGTAGATATATCAGAAGCTAGACCACCAGTAAAGAAAGCTAGTAAGCCTACGTTAAAGAAGACTCACAAAGATTGGAACAATTGTGTTAGTTATGTTAAGGATAATAAAAACATTGGATTCTCTCAACTGATTCAGAACTTAGAAAGTAGGTATCTGATACCAACAGCAATCAAAAAAGAATTAGGACAATATGTTTAACGAAGAAAAATTAAAAATTATAGAAAGATTAAAATCTGATAAGGATTATTATGGAGACTTTGGAAAGAAATATTTATCTAACTCAGATATATGGACTCTACTAAAACAGCCAGAAGAATTTCGTAAAGGAGACAAGGAGGAGACTGGTCCAATGGTGCAAGGTAGATACTTTCACGTATCTGTATTAGAGCCAGAGAAGAAACATCTATTCGAGATTGTTGATTCATCTACAAGGAATACAAAACACTACAAAGAAGTATCTGATGGTAGGTTATTGTTGTTGAGAAAAGAAGCTGATCATTTAGATTGGTTAATAAACAAAATGAAATCAAACTTTAGGTTTCATTCAGACATATTTAATCCGTTAAATATATATGAAGAGCCTGGAACGATTGAATTGTTTGGTCATCAATGGAAAGGTAAGGCGGATATTATAACTCCAGATGTTCTCATTGATATAAAAACCACAAGTAATATTGAAAAATTTAAGTGGAGTTCTCGTGATTATAATTATGATAGTCAAGCTTATATTTACGGACAGATTTTTAATAAGCCAGTAATTTTTTATGTAATAGATAAAACATCTGGAAGACTAGGTATATTTAAACCATCGGAAAACTTTATACTAGGGGGTAGAGACAAAGTAATTAAGGCGGTAGAAATTTACGAGAAATTTTTCACACCAAATTCAGAGAATGAAATATCACAGTATATAACAGAGGTAGAATTATAATCAAGGAGTATTGTGCTTCTCCTTCTAAGCACTTTAATTTTAATAAATTTAATAATGAGCGAATCAACTTACGAGATTAAACCAGGGACATTTTCTTTGTTCAAAAACGACAACAGAACTGAGGAGAACAAACAACCACATTACAATGGTAATGGAAAAGATTTAAGTGGAAACGACTTTCAAGTATCAGCTTGGTTAACAGAGAGTAAGGCTGGTAAAAAGTATTTCTCTTGTAAAATTCAAGAGCCATACAAAAAAGAACAGTCAGTAAAATCAGATGAAGATTCATCTCCAGATCTTCCGTTTTAATCTAACAAACAAAGTCGAGGGAAGTTTATCTTCCCTTTTCTTTTCTATAATCTATGTTGAAAATGTTAACTTTTTCCCTTAGATATGGTAAAAGAAAAAATAAATTATAACTATATTGTATATAGAGTATTAAACAACATAAACACAACATTGTAACATAATGGAAGAAAGTAGAATTACAATATTTAGAAACATAAAAGATACCTCTACACCTTTTTATAGAGACATCCCATCGATATTAGTTAGGATCAAAGATGGTACATCAAAGGAGTTAATTAAGCAGATTAGATTAGAAAAAGATAAGAGTGTTAGGCAAGAATTAAAAAAGAATTTACCAGCGATTTGTTTTTCTGGAACATTTAAAAAGAGAGCAGATGATTCCATTATAGAACATAGTGGATTTCTTTGTTTGGATTTTGATGGGTACAACACTAAGAAAGATATGATATCTGAGAAAGAAAGATTGTCTAAAGATAGATATGTATATTCAGTATTTGTTTCGCCAAGTGGAAATGGTTTAAAAGCTTTGATTAAGATACCTAAAGAACCTGAGAATCATAAGTCTTATTTTATTTCTTTAGAAAGATATTTTAATTCAGACTATTTAGATAAGACCTCAAAGAATATATCAAGGGTATGTTATGAATCATATGATCCTTTGTTATACTTAAACTATAACTCTAAGACCTGGAATAAGATAGAAGAACAGGAGTATACACCTGTTGATAAGTATACATCAAGACCAACGATACCAGTTACTGATGAGAATAAAATTGTAGAAATATTATTAAAGTGGTGGGATAAGAGATACGGATTAAAAAGTGGAGAGCGAAACAATAATGTATATGTTCTCGCCGCCGCCTTCAATGACTATGGGATTACTAAGTCATTAGCTGAGTATATAATGTCCTCGTTTGAAAGCAAAGACTTTACTGCATCAGAGATAAAGAATACAATTAGTTCTGCATACTTACAGACTCAAAACTTTGGTTCAAAATACTATGAGGATGAGGATAAAGTAAACCAAGTTAGAATGAAATTAAAACGTGGTGTATCAAAAAAAGAAATACGCATTCAGCTTTCTGAATCTAATATTGAGGATGCGGTAATTGATTCTGTAATACACACAATTCAAGAGAAAGAAAGCGACAAGAGATTTTGGACTAAGAGTGATAAAGGAGTTATAAATATAATACACTATTTGTTTAGACAATTTTTAGAAGACAATGGATTCTATAAGTTTTCTCCAGAAGGTAGTAAGAGTTTTATATTTGTAAGAGTAACTAACAACTTAATAGATCATACTAACGAAGAAGAGATTAAAGATTTTGTACTTGGTTACTTAGAAGAGCTTGATGATATGTCAGTATATAATTATTTTGCAGACAAGACAAGATTCTTTAGAGAAGAATTCCTTTCAATGTTAGTTACTGTTGATGTATATTTTATTGAAGATGACAAAAACTCTGCATACTTATATTATAGAAACTGTGCAGTAAAAGTTACTAAAGATAACAAAGAAGCAATAGACTATTTAGACCTTGGAGGTTATGTCTGGAAGGATCAAGTCATAGACAGAGACTTTGATTTATGCGATTCATTCGATTGTGATTTCAGAACTTTCATACATAACATATCTGGAGAAGATAAGGTTACTGTTCGTTCAATGGAAAGTACAATAGGTTATATGTTACACGCATATAAAAATTTATCTTACTGTCCAGCTATCATATTGAATGATGAAGTTATATCTGAGAATCCTGAAGGTGGAACAGGTAAAGGACTTTTTATCAATGCTATATCTCAGATGAAGAAGTTAGTAATGATTGATGGTAAAGCTTTTAACTTTGAGAAATCATTTGCATATCAATTAGTTTCAGCTGACACTCAAGTGTTATGCTTTGATGACGTAAAGAAAAACTTTGATTTTGAAAGATTGTTCTCTGTAGTAACAGAAGGTCTTACCTTAGAGAAGAAGAATAAAGATTCAATATTCATTCCATTTCATAAGTCACCCAAGGTTGCAATCACTACCAATTATGCTATTAAAGGTAAGGGTAATTCATTTGCAAGAAGAAAGTGGGAGTTAGAGTTTAAACAATTCTACACTAAAGACTTTACTCCATTGGTAGAGTTTCGTAAATTATTGTTTGCTGAATGGAGTCAAGAAGAATGGTGTATATTCGATAACTATATGGTAGAGAACTTAATGTTTTATTTACGAAATGGATTATTAAAATCAGAATTTAAGAATCAAAACATAAGAAAATTATCAGCTGAAACTTGCCACGAATTTATTGAATGGTGTGGTCTTACTGGAAGTGTATATAAAAATAGCTCTATTAAATTTGACTATCAGATATATAAGAATGATTTGTATTTAGAATTTATACAAGACAATCCTGACTTTGCACCTAAAGCAAAACGAACTATATCAAGGATAGAATTTTATAGATGGTTAACAGATTTTGCAATATTCAAAACAGGAATTGAACCAACACAGGGTAGAGATTTAAATGGCTTATGGATTATAATGAACACGGATAAAACTAAAATAATAAAACCTAAAGATGAATTGGATTTCTGATTTTAAATGGTGTATAGAAAATGATTGGCAAGTATATATTAAACCAATTAATACTTTACAATGTAAGATAGCTATACGTAAAGGTGGTATAACTGCTCAAGGTAAAGATATATATTACAATAAAATTACAGGTGAAGAATCATTTAGCAGAGAAGTGTTAGGAGAAATAGTATATGTGTCTCAGAAAAAAGCAATGAATAAACTACCTGATGTCTATAAATATTTAAGAGAAACATATGAATGATAATAGCTTACATCTAGCAATGCTAAACTCTTATGATATTGTTATTCATAAAGTACCATTTAGTCAGTTACAAATTACTGACAAAGAATTCTTTATGCACGATGTAACTAAAAAAATTACAGTTAAAGTAATAGAAGATTTATTATTTTACTTTGAAGATTTAGAAGATTATGAAAAGTGTTCTAGATTAATAACTGTAAAACCTAACTACGAATGATAGACCAAACACATACCCAAGAGATAACAATGATTGAATATTTAAATGTATTCTATGATTGGGATTTAAAACATTCTGGTGTAGGTATGGAACATTATGATGCAATAGGTATGACACCAGGTAATATTAGAAAGCATTGTCTAATAGAAATGAAGTTTCGAAAACATCATTATGATACAATGATGTTAGAAAAGAAAAAATATGATTGGTTAATGAGAATGCCTAAGTCTACACTAAAGTTTTATTTAGTACACGATCCATTGGGTACTTATATATTTTGGTTAGACAATTTAAAATTAAACGATATAGTTATTATGAAATGTCCAAGCAAAACATTTTGGGATGATCAAGGTATGACAAATAAAGAAGTTTATTTACTTGAGATAAATCAAGCATTCATAAAAATAATAAAGAAATAATGGAAGTAGACTATAGAGATTATCAGAAAAATATAATACAAGAAGGGAAGGTTATTCTTGATAGGGATAAGTTTTTGTATTTAGCAATGCAAGTTAGAACAGGGAAAACACTTACTAGTTTAGGAATTGCTTCAGAGTTAAACTGTGAGCAGGTTTTATTTATCACAAAGAAAAAAGCCATATCATCAATTGAAGATGATTATAGTTTATTTTATAGACTACTAGGATTTAAGTTAGTGGTAATAAATTATGAGAGTCTACACAAAGTAATACCAACTCCCTGGGATATGATTATCTGTGATGAGGCACACACGATGGGTGCATTTCCTAAACCTAGTAAGAGAGCTAAGCAAGTTAAAGATCTTATAAACTCTTGTTCACACTCATCACCGTACGTGATACTGCTCTCAGGCACGCCTTCGCCAGAGTCCTATAGCCAACTGTACCATCAAGTGTATGGTATTCCTGGTAATCCTTTCAGAAGTTTTAAAAACTTTTTTAAATTTGCTAAAGACTTTGTAGATGTTAAACCATACCCATTTAAAATACAAGGCTACGTAGTGCAAAACTATGGGGAAGGATTAATAAAAATAATAGATGCATTAAAACCATATACAATATCTTACACTCAGAAGGAAGCTGGATTTAAAGTTGAGTTAACAGAACACATTGAGTACGTAGAAATGAAACCTATAATATATCAGTTAGTTAAAAAATTAAAAAAGGATTTAGTAATAGAAGGAAAGGATGAAGTTGTATTAGCAGATATGCCTATAAAATTAATGATGAAGCTTCATCAAATGTATTCTGGAACAGTAAAGTTTGAGTCTGGAAATTCAAAGATTCTTGACAAATCAAAAGGAGAATACATATACAATAAATTTAAGAATAAAAAAATAGGAATATTTTATAAATTCAAAGAAGAGTTAAATATTTTAAAACAAGTGTACGGAGATAAATTATGTACAGAGTTAACTGAATTTAATAATACAGATAAAACTATAGCCTTACAAATAGTTAGTGGTCGTGAAGGGATTTCATTACGAAATGCATCAGCGTTAGTTTATTTAAATATAGACTTTAGTGCTACAAGTTATTGGCAATCAAGAGATCGTATGACTACAAAAGATACAGTACATAGTGATGTCTATTGGATATTTTCTAAAAACGGAATAGAAGATAAAATATATAAAGCAGTTACAAAGAAAAAAGATTATACATTAAGACATTTTAAGAAAGATTTGCAATGCTAGAAAAAGATACGACAACGTACCCAAAAAGATACGTATCTTTATCTAATGACAGAGCAACAGATACAAGCGAAAAGAATTAAAGAGTTTCAAGAACTAGGTTACTACGTAATTAAATTAATTAAGACCAACACTAATGGTATACCAGATGTATTAGCTATACCTCCAGATTCTGGAGTAATATTTTCAGAAATAAAAACTGAGAAAGGAGTTGTATCTCCATTGCAAAAATATAGAATGAAAGAATTAAACGACAATGGAATTGAAACAGAAATATACAGAGGATGAATTTGAATTAGATGATTACTTTATTTATCAGATGAAAGAATTACGTTCTTCTACAGCTGTAAAAATAGCAAAAGTTATAGATGGAATTAGAGATATACGTGAAACTCACGGAGACATAGATAATATTTCTGGATATGTAAATGATAATGATGACAATCCATTTTTTTTTATGATAGATTATTTCACAGAAGAAGATCATCCAATAGTACTAATAGATATATATGAAATAGATATAGATTTATATTTAGATCAAATAAGTTTAGATAAACATATAAAAAACAATAATGAACTTAGTAAAAATAGTTGAAGTAATAGAGGAGGAAACAAAGCTTAATGATATTTTAAACAAATCACGTAAAAGAAGATATGTAGATGCTAGAAGAATATTATTTTTTATTTTAAGAAATGCACACCGATTATCTTATCAAGAAATAGGTAACTTATGTGGAGGAAAAAACCACGCAACAGTTCTTCATAGTCTGAGACATTATGAATTTATTTTAAAGACAGAACCTAATTTTAAAAACTTACACGATAGAATAATAACACGTGTTGGTGGCAAAAAAACTGAAGTAGAATTATTATGGGAAAAAATTACTATATTAGAGTCAGAGTTATTAACAATTAAAAAAACTTAAAATGGAATATAAATATGCTGATATAGAAAAAATTACAGAATTCAAATCTTGGTCAGTTAGCAAAAAAATAGACGAATTGTTTAGGATTGATGCTCATATGTATACCGAATTAGGTCTTGACTCATCAAAAAAAGACAAAAAAGACACAAGAAGTAAGTCTAAATCAATTTATAGAGCAATACAAAAAATAGATCCTAAGTTGGGAAAAGATCTAATTTACTACATTGACAGAGAAGATTAGTTAATAAGTTTTTTATAACTGATAAAAAATATTTTGTAGATTATAGTGATCTAAAAAAATGTCAGTTAAAAAAAACAGTCATAACACTATTAATTATATAAATTTATTGATGTCAAATATTAATTTATTGACAGATGATATTTATGAATCTTTAATGGATGAAGACAATACTACTCTAAACAATAATATCAGAGAACTAATATCTGTTTTGCGTGATACGCAGAAATTAACAGAGGATGAGTTCTAAACCTAAACAAAAAGTTTGTAAATCCTGTAATTCTCTTAAAAAAATAAGTGAGTATCACAAAGATGGAATTAAATACATTAGAACTGATTGTAAAGTATGTTTCCAAAAGAAAAAAGTTGATAGAAGAAACAAATTAAAAAAATGGTTAACAGACTATAAAGAATTATTGTCTTGTTCTGTGTGTAACTATTCAAAAGAAACACACAAAACTTTTTCAATTCGAGCTATAGAATTTCATCATCACAACAAAGACAAATTATTTAATGTTAGTGAAGGTCCAACTCAAGGATTCTCTAAAGAATCTATATTAAAAGAAATACAAAAGTGTTTAGTATTATGTGCCAGATGTCACGCTGAGTTACATCATAGATTAAAACAATCCACCTGACTTATTTTTTTTAAATATAGGACCAGAATCTTTTATTTTTCTCTTTTTCTTTTTCTTTTTCTTTGTAGGCACATCTATTACCATTGGTTTTGTTACACCCCTACGTTTGTAACTTTTTATGTTATTGTTTACAACTGTACCTGTTTCTGATGGTAACAAACCTAATACATACATCATATAAATAACTGATTGCATTTTAACCGAATCTTTATACATAGGATCTATTTCTTTCTTACCACCATAATTGTCTGTGTATTTACCAGTTACACCTAAAACAAACAGATCGATAATTTGTTCTCCAGCTTTTAGTCCAATCCCTAAAACACCTAATCTATCTAAAACCCCTTGTCTATTTCCCTCAAAAAATTGATACGGTTTTTCTTCGTCACTAAAAGTTTCAATCATAGCATTAATTCCTTTTAGAACAACTGGATTTGCTGCTGGTATTGGAGATACAATATCAGTAATTATATTTCCTGCTCTACCTTTTTTTCTATTTTCAAAATCTTTTGTTTGTTTTTCTTCATCATCATCACCAAGAGCTGTTAGATTTGCCAACGTTTGAGTTATCAATAATCCTAATGCATTAAAGGCTACTGATTCACCAATTAACCCAGCTAAAGATCTTGTTGCCGCTATCTTATCTTGAGTTGTTGGTCCAGTTTTTTGTGACAACACACTTATATCTGCAAGCATTCTACTCTTTTGATTAATTAAAAAGTTAGCAAATGGGAAAAAAACTTTTCTTAATATTTGTGGACCAACCTTTTTACTGGAAAAAAGTTTACCTTGTAAGTCAGCATCAGAAGTATTCTGTTGTCTACCTAGTTGTTGCTGAGCATATTCAGCTGCCCTTGTATTCTCTTTATGAGTTTTCCAATCAATACCGCTAGTTTCAATACCTTGTTTTTTTAAATCATTAACATAATAAGCCATAAAAGAAGCTCTTGCTGCAAATAAATCAGGCTTAACTAAGAACTTTTGAAGCCAAAATTTTTGTGCTACATCAACTCCACTCATAAATCTATTAAATTTATTACGTGATGAGTTATCTAATTTTGTATTACTTCCTTCTAAGTTTGTTGTCGCTTGTAAACCACGATTCGAAACATCTACACCTAAATTTTCTATCCATTTCATAGCATCTTTATTTGTAGTTGCTAATCGAATTCCTTGAATTGAAGAAGCGATACCCTTAGCAGTAAATAAATTTATAAGCGTATTAACTAGAGGTGTTAATTGTTTTAAATACTGAGTAGGACCACCAAGTACTCTGGACACTCCCAGTCCAGCTAACCTATTTAATCCAGCTAAGTATTTCTTGGTTTCTTTATCTGATTTTACATCAGTACTTACACCTCTTTTAGCATTAACATATTCATTGAACCTTTTCTTTATTGCTTCTCTGTTATCAAGATCAGGAATAATATTTTTAAATTCTGGATTTTCTATAAATGCTTTTAACTGTGCAATACCTTCTGCAGTTTCTATATCTGTTAGTGCAGCTTTTAATTTTCTAATATTCTGACTATCAAAAGCAAAACTTACAACTCTATTTGTTAATTCCGTTGGTTTTTTTGCCTCTATTAAAACGCCAGTTTTTTTATCATAAATACTTTCAGAATGAGCTTGAAAAACTGGTTCACCAAGTTTAGGTATATCGTCTTCTAATTTTATTCTATTAATGGAATCAGGTATATAATTTATATCTTTTCCTAATACTTTATTATAAACATTTAATGAAACATTTTCTAATGCTACTCGTTTTTGTGCCCATTGATCTTGCATAAACTCAACAGCAGCTATGTTTACAGGATCTACACCCTTACTAAGATCATTAATATCTTTAGAATCTTTAACAAATTTATTAAAAACTTCTCTAGCTACTTTAGCTAACTCAGTTTGACCATCTGCCTCTAATGCTCTAATAGATTCTTCTACTAACTTTTTTCTTCTATTAAATTCTGTCTGTTGTTCTGATTTTGTACCTATAACAGTTCTTCTCATAAAAGCAAACATACCTCGTTCTTGATCATTACTTATATCAGTAAATGGTTTACCGTTAGGATTAGTTCTTTCTTTATCCAGAAATCTTTCTTTACCAGCTTTAAAAACATTACCTACATTTGTTATAAAAGTCTCAGCATATAAATCGCTTATGTTATTAGTAATTTTTTCAGCTTTAGCAGCACCTCTTCTTATTTTCATAAAACCACTTAACTTTTCAAAAGACAAAGCTCCAGATTGTCCTTTGAACATACTCTCAAGTTGAAGAGGTAATTGTGCTAACCAGGTATTCCAAGCTGAACCAACTCTTGTAGACATATATGTTTTTAATTGTCTTGCTATTAAACCTTTTTTCTTAGTTGTAATTATATTTTTATTTGCAGTATCTACTGCAACAATAAGTGCCATTCCACCAGTAGTTTGGTTAGTAGCAAAATTAATCATTGAATCTAATGCTTGTAGTTTTTGTGATTGACTCATTAAATCTAAATCAATATTCATAAACTTACGTACAATTTCTTGTTTAGCAGCATCTACTTTAATTTTCTCACCAGTAAATGGATCAACTTGATCATTTATAAGACTATCAACAATAGACTTATATGTGTTAAAAGCTTTTTTAGTTGCCTTATTAATTAAATCAGCAGCTATACCTGGAGGAGTAGGAGGAGTATCTTTCTTATTCTCTGCTTCTTTTACTTTTTGATCGTGAATAATATTACGCATTTCAACTAATGTTAATTCATTAGAATTTAATCCTGTCAAATCACGGAAAGATTGAGCTTCAGCTTCTCTTAATATTTTCTCTTGTTTTTTTATTGCATCATTAGAAAATTTATCTAAAGATTTTATATCAACACTTTCTGCTGTTATAAGCTTTCCATCTTTATTTCCTTTTGATTTTTTTAAACCATCAATAATAGTTTGTGCTTTGGCGTTGTATGCATCTATATCAGAAACTAAATCAATATCAATATCAAGAAACTGTTTTACTGCTACCTGCACATTAGCCTCAGCACCTTTTACTGATTTTTTTATACTACGTTGTTTAGCCTTTGCATCATTAATTTTCTTGATTGCATTTGCATCATTGTTAACTTTTTCTGCAAAATTTAAAACCTTTGCAACGTTGAGAGGGTTATTTAAATTAACACCAGAAACTTTATTAATTAACTGAGTCATTTTACCAGTAGTAATTTTACCAGCTTTCTGTAAAGCCTTTAAAGCAGCTGCTAAAGACTTACGTCTTGTTGTTTGATCTTTCTTAGAATCATTAGCTGCTTTAACTTCAAGTCTAATTTGATCTTTTAATGCTGCAGATTCATCTACGTTATTAAGTTTCTTTTTATTTTTCTTAGCATCAATCTGTCGTTTAGTAGGAGAAGGTATTTCAACTCCAAGCTTTTTATTTATTTCCTGAATCATCGCTTCCTTTTCAGAATCATTTGATTCGTTAAAAAGTTTTGATTGTTCTAAATACTTAATAGCATTATCTGCTTCTGATTGCTTGTTGTCTCTGTTACCTCTTCGCTTATTACGATTTCTAGTTTTGATAATAATATTATCAACTACTTTATCTACTCTAGTCTTGTTCACACTCATCACTTCGCCCTCAGTCGAAGTTGATGAGTCTGTATCTATCTCCTGTTCATTCTCGTTTGAGACATTACCCTGTTTGCCATTGTTGTTCTCGATGGAGGTTTTACGTGTGTCTCCTTTTCCCACTCCTGGCAATTCCACGTTGGCATCTTTCTCTGTTTCTTGGCTTGTGCCATCATCTGATAACACTTTTTTCTTTGTTGTTGATTCTTGAATGGCATCGGTTTCTTTTTTTACTAATTCATTTAACTTATTGGATATTTCATTTTCAGTTGGTACTCTACCATCTCCTTCTTCTTTTAAGGCTTCAATTGCATCCTCTCTTGTAATATTATCTAACGCAGCTTTTAAAGCAATATCTGGATTTTCTTTAACAAATGTTGCCATTGCTTGTTCAGTATCCGCATCTTTTAAATTTTTAATCTGAATATCTATATCAACAATTTGTTTTTCTATATCTGCTTTTAAAGGTCCTTCTAAACCTTCTTTTTTCCGTACTAATTTTCCTCTTTGAGTTAATAACGCACCAGCTGGTTCAATGTTTTCAGGCATTATTATAGTACCCTGTGTTTGATTTACTGCAGTCTGCATAGCGTAAACCTCTTTATAAACAGCTGCTCCTTCAGCTTCAGTAATATTACCAGCTTTTACAGATTCATTAATAGCAGCTTCTATATTAGAGCTTTCTGTAGCTGTTCTAAGTAAAGCTTTTCTAGAGTTACCTAGCATTAGTTTTTTACTACCTACACCAGTAGTAGCACCTAATGTTAAAACAACAGTTTCTACAACATCTCTATAACTAGTAGTTTCGTTTAATATTTCTTTACCTACTGAGTCATTTGCTAAAGAATTTAAAAAATTTCCAGAAATTAATACTGGCAATTCTTCTACTACAACTTCTTTAAAATTTTCGTTTGCTAAGTCTTTTACTTTTTGTTTAAAAACTTTACTACTAACAACTGATTTTGGTTTCATTACTAAATCAGATAATATTTTTCTATAGTTTTTTGTGTTTGCCAACAACTTAACATTAGATCCTGCCAATCCAGAAAAAATACCATCTAAACTAGCTCTACCATTTCCATATAAAATTGCTCTATCATAAGCTTCTTGTTCTGGAACTCCTCCAGCCATTAATTGTTCTTTAATTGAATTTACTTCAGTAGTTAATGAAGATGCATATGATGAAACTCCCATACCTACACCACCTTTTACTGTTCTTTTGCTACCAGTTTTTATCAAACCTTTTTGAATAGTTTTAGTTGCCCATTTACCACTATATATTAATCCAAGTAAATGAGTAACTGTACCAGCTGTTCCTTCTGTAAATGCAGCTCCAGTAGTTTTTAATCCAAATTCAGGAACTTTTTTTGATTTTTCTAATATATCTTTAACCTCTTCGGTAGTAAACATACCAGACATATCCATCATTGTATTACTATCTAATATCTGTCCTCTTTTAGTTACAGATACTTGGTGTGGTTGACCATCAAAAGTAGTCATTACTTCTTTTGTGTTTTCAACTGTAGAACGTTTTAAAGGATCACCTAAATTACCCACTAAACGCCCATCACTATTTAACATTACATCTATTGACTCATTAATTGCTCTTGTACCATTAGCCATAAAAGAATCTTCAAGTCCTACCATATTTAAACCAGTTTCAAGTACTGTCGGTATAAACCCAACGAACGCCCCTACGAAACTAATAGCCACATCGGATAGAGTATTAGCTCCTTGTGCTAAGCCTCCAGTAAAATCTCCATCTCTTTGGTTTATTACATATTGTTTTCTTCTAAGAGTTCGAAGATCTTGTTCTTTTTCAAGTTCAGGAAATAATTTAATAAAAGCATACTGTCTTCCAGCATTTTTTAATTGATTAGCTTGTAATTGATTTCTTTTAGATATTAAATTTGCTCTAGTAGCAGGATCACTAATAAACTTTAATTTATTTTCAATTATATTTAAATCAGCAGTAATATCATCACTAACAGACGTACTATAAGATGCAAGTTTTCTTAGATTTCTTCTTTCTTCTGAATATTTTTTAGCCTCATCACTTAAATAAAAATCTTTTATTTCTTGAACATACGCAGCATCTTCTTTTGTATTTTCGTCTTCCCAAGCTCTATAATCAGCTACATCAACTTCTACCTTATTTAAAATATCTACAGGTATAGTAGATTTTTCTTCCAGCTCTAAAACTTCCTCATCAGAATAAAATAACTTTTGAAGAAAATTTCTATCTGAAGGATCATTAGCTGATACTGCAATCATTCCACCTGGAATTTTTCTTTTACCTCTAAATTTACCATCTACTACTGTACTACCCACATTTTTCATAACTAATGGGTTCATTGTTTCAGCATAACCAGTAAGTAATTTTAAATCTTCGACTCTTTGATAAAAATATCCATCAGGATTAGGAGTATCTCCAATACCATCATCAACATCTTTTTGTCTTCTTTTAATTTCTGCTACTTGATCTTCAGGAGATAATTCTGAAAAAGGAATATTATTTACTAAAATACTATTTACTTGAGTATTACTATTATCGTCATAAACATCGGATAAATTATTTTTATTTACTACTACAGAAGAGTCCGAGAATAATTCTGTTTCCTTTGCAGGAGGTGTAATGCCATCCGTATCTACCGTTCCTGAAGTAGAATTTTGTAGTTGATCTTTTTTTTTTAATTGATTATTAGCAACAAGTTTATTAAATTGATCTTGTCCATATTTATCAATTAAAGTATTACCATCTGCTTCAGTACCATTTGGAGTAATATAAATATTATCATCAGTTAAACCGTTATCAAATATTTGAGTATCAGGTATAACTTCTTCTTCAACAACTTCTTCAGTAACAACAGGAGCTTGCTCTTCTACAACTTCCTCAACAACTTCTTCTTTGACGACTTCCTCAGTAACTAAAGTAAACTTACCAGAAGCAACAAGTTTATTAAATTGATCTTGTCCATATTTATTAATTAAATCAGACTCACTTACTATTCTACCATTAGGAGTTCTATATTTATTCATTTTTTTAATCTTCTAAAATGTTACCAATTTTATCTTTATATAATCCCATATCATCTTGAGTATACACAACGTTTTTAACCGTTTTTGTTAGGAAATCAGTTGCTTCTTTAGATTTATATCCTATTCCTACAGCTTCTCTAAATAACTCATTTACATTTTTTTCAAATATTTCATTATCTCCTTTTAAAGTTACTGTCTTTATTGTTTTTCTTTTCTTAGGATCAGCTGGATCAGTAATAGTAATAGAAATATTCATTCCATTTGGATCTGCTAAAAATTGAACATCTTCTCCTTGACCTTCGTCTTGTTTAATACCTAAAGCTCTGTATAATTTTCCTAACTCATTTGTCATTTTTACTGTTTGTTCTCCATCAACACCATTATCAGTCCAATTACTCATAATGTCTTTGTATCCAGGTGATACAGTAAGCATTTGACTAGCACTTTGTCCATCCTTAGCTAAAATATCATCTACAGTAACACCTCTTATAGCATCTTCAAATACAGTCTTAGTAGTGGTAACATCTATATTTTTTCCTCCACTATCCACACCAGTTGGTTCAGCAAATTCTGAGTATTTATCTCCTAACCTAACCTTTAATCCTGTTCTAGCTGCAGTTGAAGAACCTTCACCATATACTGCATACAGATTATTTTCAAGTTGTTTTTTAGTCATTTTAAGAAATTGTGGTTGATATTTAGGATTTTTAACCTTTACATCTTTTCCATCTTCCTTCTTGATAATAAACTCTGGTTGCAATACATATGGACTTCCTGCAGTTCCATCCCCAGAAATTAATTGTTTATCTAAATCAAATTTCTTGTTTGGCTCTCTTGTGGTAATATTCATATCTATTGATCCTAAACCTTCGTTTTTGTCAACACCCAGCGTAAACTTAGTCACAACCTCTGCACCTGATCTATAATCAAGTTTTCTAACTTCAGTTACACCTTCAGAAAATTTATATTTTGATTGATTCTGTAATGCTTCTAATTCTGCTTTTCCTACCTCTTGACCACCAACAATTAAATTGCTTATTTTCTCCATTGTATCTATATTATACAATTGTTTGTCAGTAAGCTTATTCAACTTGTCTTTATCTAGTTGATTTTTGTATGGATCAAATTGTGCTCTAGCTTGTCCAGGTGTAAATTTTCTACCTACTTTACCACTAATAACACCTCTAAAAAAACCTGTAGCAGCTTTTCTTTGTTCATCATTAGTATCAACTACTAAGATTCCAGCAGGCTTAGTCATCCTCATTCCAATATATTTATTAACTTTTAAGTTTTCATATACAGGTTTTCCATTAGCATCCCAAGACGTTACAACGTTAACTGATATTTTTTCGTCTGGATTAAACTCTATCATCTTACCAGGGTTTGCTGGATCTTCTATAAAACCAGTACTGGTTTCTTGTGCAGTTAATTGTTTAAATCCTTGCGTTCCCATAATAAAATTATCAGTTAACGTACTAGATATATCTCTATTAGTTCGTGTTTTACTATTTATAAAACTATTTGCGTAATTAAGAAATTCAGGATTTCTTCTTACATTATCTTCTCTAGATCCGCCTACGAAACCCTGCATACCAATTATAGTTTCATATGAATCCAAAACAGTTGGATTAAATGCTGTATCCACATCAGTTTTAACATTTGTTGAATTCCATTCCTCTCCTCCGTTTTGCAATAAAGCTAAAACACTTACACCACTTTTATCTTTATCAAGTATAGGCAGACCAGTTTTAAGATCCAACACTCTTTTCTGTAAACCAGTAGTTGGATCGAATACTGTTTTATAAACCTCTACTATACCATTTCCTTCATCATCAGGTGTAACATTTGTATTATTTAAATCTTGGATAAAAGCGAAACTACTCTGCATTGCAAGATTACCTTGACCAGAAGTTGGAGGGACAAACACTCCCTTATCATTAGTATAACCTTCATTCATTTCTTTATTTCGTACAGATTGTGCCTCTGCATTATCTACTCTTCCTTTTATTGCTTGCCAAGTTGCTTTTTGATTAGCTTTATATATACCGTAATCTCTAACAGCAAATTTTCCTCCTAATCCAGAAGTAACTACTTCTTGTCTTTTATAAGTTTGTGCAATAAAATTATCTATATTCTTTAATGTCCAATTTGATAGTGTAGTATTTGATGGCACATCGCCTAATTCAATACTTCCACCACTAGAAGACTTCTCATTTGTAGCACCATCTTTTACAGCCTGATCTCTTAGTAATCTAAGATCTCTTATATCCTTCGAACCTGTTTCTTTAAACTGTTGACGAGTTTCTGCTTTAGCTTCCTGATCAAGAAGAACTCCTGTTCCAAATTTTGCCAATGAATCTGCAAAACTTGTATTGGCTTTGGATTTTATCGCACCTAGTTTTTCTAATTTAAATAAATTCTCTGCCTTTATTGCCATATTATTTTATTATAATTTACCTTTAAACATTGATGCCCAGTCAAAACCACCTAAAAAACCTGATACTTTATCTCCAATACCTCCTAAAAAACCACCTACTTTAGATTCTCCAAAATCCTTTCCATCACCTATACCAAAAGCAGTACCAACTTTATTTACTGCATTTCCTATTTTGTCTATAGTACTTACTTCAGCTTCAGCTGATTCAGCTGCTGCATCTTCTGCATCAAACTTAGCAAACGCTTTTGCTTGTGCTAAAGCATCTGTATCAGAAAGAGTTTCTCCTTTTGCTTTTGCAGCTGCCTGTAGTGCTTCTGCAGCCTTTTTAAAATCTGAATTAAAGGCTGGTGTTAAGGCACTAACTGCTCCTAAAGCAGCTGATCCTAGAGCATCCATACCAGTAGAAGTAAGCGTATCAGCTTCTTGTTGTAACAACTTTGATTCAATTCCTGCAGATTCTCCTCTCGTATCTTTCATAGTACTCACCAACTCACCTTTTCTATTTCCTTCTATTGCAGCTTTTGTGTCAATATCTAATTTTATCTTGGTCAATGCATCTCTATCTTGACTTCTAGCAAGATCTTGAGTTGCTTTAATTTTACCAGCTGTTGCAGAAACACCTCTTGTATCACCTTCTGCTGCAGATTCTAAAATTGTAGAACCATCAAGAGTTTTAAATTCATTAGCTCTATCAAATACTTCCATAGGAGCTTGAATAGAATCTAATCTATTTTGTTCTAAATCTGCTAACGCTTGTTCTTCTAAAGCTAGTTCTTTTTGTCTAAGTAAACCTGCTTCTCTATCAGCTTCTTTTCCTGCTTGAAGTCCAGCATAGCCTTTATAAGCCATTGATCCCAAAGATAAAATTGTTGATGTTACTTGCATATTATAATATTTTAATCATTTCTTTATTGTATTGACCTGCCTCCATATAACCTTGTTCTTTATATACATTTATTAAACTATCTGACTTTATTAAAGCATAAGCATATTTACAATTGCTTTTTTTTAGTGTTTGAGTTAGAACATTTATAAGCTTTTCTAATGCTTCTTTTCTTTTTGATTTATCTTTATAATGAAAATTAGAAATAATCCAATCACACCATCCTACTTTGGAGTTAGTTACATAAATAAATCCTGCACAAACAGGAATATCTTCATCGTAAACAATATATCCACCTTTACCATTTTCAGGTAAAAAATCTTTAGGAGGAGCTTTCCATCTCCAATCATTCCACCAATTTACTAAAATTTCATCGTAATCGGTAGATCTTAATTTTTTTATCGTAAATCCCATTAGAGCAAAGATACAAAAATCTATGGATAACTTTTGAAGACTTGACTGTTTACAGCAAACAACTCTGTTGCTGCAGTGCTAGTGTTTGTTAAAGTAAATTCCAAATAATAACCCAACATACCATAAGACTCAGCTACTGGATCTTTCAAATACACAATACCATCCCCTCCAACTGCATCTGCTATTGGAACTAGAACACTAACAAATCTTCTATCTTCTGATATTGAAGTAACAGGACCAAGTTCAATTATACCTCCACCTACAATTTTATAAGCCGTATCTCCAATACTTAAAATAGAATCAACACTAAAGTTAAATCCAATTACTAATGGAGGAGCAGCAACACTTCCTGTTATTGTTTGACAAGTTCCTATTCCTTGTGTAGATCTTAAATTTAAATTTTCTTGATTTTGATTGTATCTAATAAAACTAAAATAAGAACCTTCTTTTAAAGAAAAATAACTAGCATTAATACTACCTGCCTGTAAATCAGTTAAAAAAGTTGCACCCCAGCTAGAATCAGATTCTAACTCTATGGTTTTAAAAACTTTATTTTGTAATGGTTGATCGTTTAATACACTTGTAATTGTAGAATTATATTGAACATCATAATAATTATTTCTAAGAGGATTAGTGTTATGACGATATAAGTCTCCGTTTTTAAAAGTGTATAAATACTGATTCATACCCATAATATATTCAGGAAAGTAACTGTAAAAAGATGGAAATCCTTTTACGTCTTGACTGTAAGTTAACGTATAATTTGGCATATATTAAGGTATTACACAATTACTGCCAGAACATAGTCCTATGCCGATTATTGTATTGTTAGTGTCTAGTTGAAATTGTCTGTATGTTCCTGTTGCAGTATCTGTACTAGTTGCCGCATAAGCATACCACCCAGATGTTAATGTTGCTCCTGCTATAACATCTCCATTTTGAATTTCTATAAACGAATGTTGATTGGTTGTATTTTTTTCAAGAGGTATTGTATAATTAGTAGCTCCACAAAATGTAGTACAAGCAGCTCCAACTCCAGATATAAAAATAGTATTACAAGTAACTTGAGATTGAATTGTCCCTAAACTTCCTGAAGCCATAATTCTATAGCCTGATCCACTTAAAGCGGCATCTTTATAATATCCATCAGCTGCAACTGTAGTTAAAGCGGCATCTTGATAAATTTGACTTGCAGTTGCAAATGATTGTCCAAAAGCAACGTAATAATTAACTGAACTAGGTGGATTACAATATAAATCAAATGCATCTACTGAACTATATTTTAATAGAAGAGTAGTTGTACAAGAAGGACAAGCTGTTATACTGCCTAAAGAACTTGCACTCATTTGTCTAAATTGAGAACCATTAGGTTCACTATAAAATCCATCAGCTGCAATGGTAGTTAAATTTACATCAGTAAATATATTAGTTGTAGTTAAAAATGTTAATCCAGTTGGATAGAAATATTGCGATGCTGTTTGTGTCAAACAACATAAATCATTTGAATTAGTTGAAACGTAATCTAACGAATCAAAAGTAAAGCAATCAGAACATACTGTAGCTGTTAATAGCAATCCTGAAACTTGTCTTCTATATTGACCTCCAAATTGATAATAACCATCTGTTGCTTTTGTTGTTAAATTGATATTATCATAAACTGCAGTAGCAGTTAAAAAATTAGTTGAATCTATAAATTTATTTACTACACTCATATTTTGTTTTATTTATGGACAACACTCAGTATAATTAAATGTTAATGAAAAACTAGCTCCTGTTGATCCAGAATATACTAAATTATCTACAACACAAGGATTGTTTAAAACATTTCCTGTTGTTAAATAATTTCTTAAACCTATTGACCCGTAATTACCATTGTTATTAGACTGCGTATTTCTCAACTCTAAAGTATTAGAGCCTCCTACAACAAAGTTAGGATTAAAATGATATGTAACCATAAGATTTAAAGGACAAATAAAGTCACTACTTGTTACCGCAGAACTTGTATTAGCAGAAGCTATAAAGACTGATCCTGCCTGTGTGTTTGAATTTAAATCTAAAGCACCTATATAGTTATTATTTAAATATACATCAAAGTTATCATCTCGTGCAGCATTACTATTACACACCTGAAAAACTAAAGTTCTATCTGGACAAACTGGAGCATCTGTACCACAACTACAACAAGACTCAGAAGAACTTGTAGCATCATAACACAACTCAATTGCTGTTGCAACTCTATAATCCCAAACTAAATACAAATAATCATCATTTGATGCATTTGTATAAGTAAAGCTTGATTGATAAGTATTTCCGCTAACATTTGTAATTGGAGTAGCAGTGCTTAATAATGGTATTAATGTATTTACATCCGCCTCGTTATAGTTAGTGTTAGACACTAAGTATTTAAACTTATCTGCTAAAGGATCAAAGGCAAAAGTTTCTCCAACAGATTGTAGGTTTTGCATTGTTACAGTTGACCCAGATGTTGGAATAGTACCAAATGATGCTGGTCCAGTTTGAGAAGCAAATAAAGAAATACCATCTTCTTCAAGCACAATATTATCGCTTTGATAAGGGCTAATAGTTGTTCCATCAGTCCATCTGTATCTAACACTAGAAGTTAAACTAGCATCTCCAGCAGAATTTATAACAATACGTTTTACTGTTAAATTTTGTGTTTGAGGACATCCAAGTGATAATGAATATGTTGCAGCTGTAGGTGTAATAGTTACCTGAGCAGATGTAGGAAAAGACTGTCCTTTATTCCAAGTTACAGTTCCCGATCCGTTTATGGTTTGATTAACAACAACAACACCATTATAATTAATTAATAGTACAGCCGAACCTGAATCAAAATTATAAACAACCGCTATATCGCCTATAGTTGAAGTACAATCTATGTTAAAAGATGTAGCCTCGCTTGAATTAGTTTGCCTAACTTCATATCCACAATCTCTTTTTGTTGCGGGGACAGGCACTTTTTCTGTATTGCTACTTAAAACATACTCATTCATATAAGGATCATATCCTCCTAATTTTTGAGTTTCAAAACTTTCGGTAAATAAATCTCTAAACCAACTACGCATACCTAATGAAGATATTACTTGTAATTTATCAGACTTTGCGTTAACACCACCTCTAATATTTATAACTGAACTTCTTTTAGCATCAGTAAAATATACATCATAACCATAATGAGCAAAACTTTCTGGATTATTACTAATACCATATTCTTCAAGTCTAGCAAGTTGAGTTCCTAAAACTTGAGGTATTGAAGTAATAGCGCCTCCAGCTGCTGCATCAGAAAGTAAATTCTTTTCTACTAAAACATAAGATATTTTATCTTCTTGTAAAGTAAGTATATCTGTTTGTCTTCCGTGTAGTTTTCTAATTGGACCATAAGAACTTTCTAAAGACTTATAATTACCAAGAGCTAAATTAAACTCGTTTAACTTATTTATATTAGACTCTTTATTAAAATTACCACTATATGTTATATCGTTAAATCGATGAGTTTCTTTATATTCTTCTTGAGCAACCGCAGTTACTTTTTCACCTATAGTAAAACTAGGTGTAGTTAAAGCATCTAAAACTCTATTAGACTCTACCCCATTTCCAAAAGTAAAACAATTAGAAAAAGTTAAATTAATTACAGCTGGTAAACTTGCAGTTTGATTTTGATCAGTAACAATTGTTCCTGATTGATGATAACCTGCAGATACATTAAACACTTGCTCATTTTCATAATAAAGCTCAGTATTTGCATCTTTTGCTTCAGTCTCAAAAACCATTAATGTAGTTGCTCTTTGAGCTATAATCTGTACATTACCATAAGAATTTCTCTTGTTTGGCGATCCACAATTAGGAGTTCCATTTTGAAAAACAAGATACATTTTTCCGTTTGAAGCATCTGTTTGAAAAGTAACATAAGACTGACCTCCACTAGCTAAAGATGTATAATAAGGATACAATGTACTAGGTTGGTTTATTGTATTTATAGTGTCGTCACTACCTGAACTAACACCAGCTGTTAAATCTATATTATCTCCTTCAACAAAAGCATACATACTATCGTAATCTTGACTAGCTGTAAAAGTTTTGTCAAAAAGATATTGTCTACTTCCGCATTTAGACCCTCTTTTATATCGTTGCTCTCTAAGTTTTATTGTAACAAGACTTCCTGCTGGTATAGTGTATGGTATAAATAAATCAGTTGGTCCAGTTGTATCAGGATTAGGTATTGATACATCATACTTTACAGGGCAATAAGTTCCTTTACATCCATCTTCACCAGTATTTATTAATGCATCTTTTGCAACACCAGCTGAAAAATTACTTGGTCTAAGCTGCATATAAACTCCTGTTGGTTGAGAACAAGTTTCATCTATTAAAGTACCATCATTTGCCCTTTGACAAAGCCAGTTTTCTACTTGACTACCATAATCTAAAACTTTTGTTTCAACACACCTTAATACTGGTCCATTTGTATCAGTTTTAACTTTTAAGTTTTCATCTAAAACAATTTTAGATTTATTATCTCCTTCTAATTTAAACCAAACATTACCAGTTTCTTCTTCTTGAAAAAAGATATTAGAGAAAACTGTTCTGTATTCATCTTTTGATGGTTTTAAAACAAATTTATATTTAGTAGCCCAAAAAGGAGGATAACTATTTAATGTAACTTTTATTGTGTTTTTTGTAATAGAATTATCGCAAGGAACATATACAGTGTTATTTGTATCTACTAAAGCAGTACTTGCTCTTCCATAATTATCTTCGTATACAATACCAACTTCATAATCTCTGTCGCTATGTAAACTGCTTTTTGAAGAATCTAAACTATAAAGAAATTCTGACTGTACTACAGTAAAATATTCATAAGCAAAAATTCCTAACCCTACATTAGGTGTTACTGTTGTATCGTATTTTTCATATTTTATTGCTTGTACGGTTAAAGAAAAACTATTACTACCAGGAGTAGATCCAATTACTACACCTTGATTTGTTCCAGATATTCCAAAACCTACTTTATACCAACTTGTTTTAGCAACAACACCACAGTTAATTAAATCTGTAATTGATGTACCACTTTCGCATCCTGTAGAACATAATTGAGAAAAACAAGTAGAGTTAGAAGGCGCAATAAATTCAGACACTGCAGCTATAAATGATGGAGAATTAACTAAATCGTAAGCATTAGAAAAGTCTTCTTGAACGTTAAATAAAAACGTAGATTCATATTGATTTAAAGGTTCTGTTCCATCTACATATTCAGCAGCTCCAGAAAATTGAGAATGACCTAAATTAAAAGCAATTCCTATTTGAGAACCAGCTTTTAAATCAAACCCAGTTGTATCATATGTTGCTGTTCCATTAAGAACAGAAACAGATCCATCTATAGTATAATTAAAAGTAGTATTTATTGAAGGAGTTTCTCCAGCATCTAAATCTTCTGATATTAAATCTAAAGTATAATCTAAATATACATCTTGACCATTTTCATTTGTAATATTATATCCATCAATATAATTACCATACATAAGCCTATTACCCATAAGTGTTTGAGCTTGTGCAATTTTAGGCACATTATCAAAAAGTCTTAAAAGTTGAGCTTCTGGTAATACTGTATATATTTTTTGATTTGTAAATTGAAAAGTTTGTTCAACATTATTTAACCATCCTTGATCTAATTTATTAAATCGTTCAATAACATTTATTGCGGCAAAATTTGTTGACTTAAACAATAAATCTATTCCTATCACATTCTTAGTACCAGTATTAAATTTAACAATAACACTGTTAAATATATTTTGCATCCCAATGTTATCATAAGTTGAAAAATCTAATTGAAATGGTCCTGGAGAAAATGATATTGGCGAAAAAGGAGAAATAGCAGAATACTCATTATCTTCATACTTATATCTATAAGCAAAAGAAATCATTATATCTGTCATATAGTTTTCCCCACCACCTTGTTGTGTTTGTGTAAGTGTAGGCGCAAATAAAGGAGGTGCTACAATAACACCTATATCTTGTTCAGTAACTTGATCAACATCACTAATTGGATATGGATAAGTTCTATTTATATTTATTTTTCTAGGAGGATTTAAATTGTCTGTAAAAAACAATAGTCCATCTATAAGATTAATACCAGTAACTAAATAAGTATCGTTAAAATTTAAAAGACTAGTAGATATAACGTGATAAAATAATAAATCTAATTTAGTATTATATGATACTATTATATCAACTTTACCAGTATTTGAGTTAGTATTTGCTGGATCGTTTATAAACCAATACATAGTTTCTTCACTACCATCTTCAAAAGCTCCAATACACTTTGCTTCATTGCTTAACGCAAGTCCTTCATAAGTTATAGTTGTAAGCTTGGTATTACCTAAAGAATTCTCTACAGCACCTATCTCAGTATTTTCTGTAGATCCTAGTCTACAATTTAAAGCATCAATATATTCACCTTGAGGAACTAATCGTTCATCAACGCTTTTATTCATTCTTCCTTTTATAAAATTTCTTGTAAACTGTGGCATATTATTTCAACCATTTATCTTGACCCCTAAGATTCATTAACAATCTTCCAGGATGTATGTTACTTAATCTTATTTTAGCGTTTCTTAACAAAGCTGTTTTTTCTTTTTTAGCTCTATTAATTATATATTCTTGAACACCATACTTGCTAGTTAATATAGCATATTTAATATAAGCATAGATAAAATCTTCAAACAATTTATTTAAATTAATTTGTGAATCTATACCATTTTCCATTCCATCTGAAACATATTCTAAAATAACTAATTTATCTGAAGCTCCAGAACTAAAATTAATTACACCAGAAGCTTTGTTAATTGAAAACGTAGGATTAGAATTTGCAGTTTCTGTATTAAGACCATAACGTTGACCAACACTATAATCAAAAAACCAAGCCCCATCTATATTATAACCCATATTACCATCTTGACTACTATTTGAATTTAAGTAAAGACTTTTTTTACTTCCAGCAATTCTATCCATATCTATAGTAGAGTTTTCTGGTTTTAATATATTACCATTTTCATCAAACAATATTTTACAATCATTATCTTGTAAATAAGAATTACTCCAATTTGTTTGTATATTTTCAGTTAATGGCATTAATACTCCACTTTGATATATAGAAATTCTTACCCAGTTTACATAATCAGGAGGTAAAACATACCTTAATTGATCACATACACTAAGTTCTAAAATCTTTATCTCTTTCATTGCATCATAATTCAATTCTTGAATTCCTCTTTTTGCGTGAAATAAAATATTATATTTTTCTACATTGTTTATTAACTTGTCATTACCAACATACATTAACATAAAATTAGTTACGATATCGTCTAATGATACAAATTGATATGACCCCCAGTTTGAATTCGTAGGAGTTACTCCTGCGTTTTCATAATATTGATAGTCTGTTATATATGTCATAGCTTATGATTGTTGTTGATTATCTTCTTGTTCTTGTATATTACCAAAAACAGCAATATCTTTTTCTCTAAGAGATACACCAGCATATTGCAATATTTTGTTTACTAAATTAGGTTCATCAGAATCAGGAAGCTCAAAGTCTTGATAATCTGCTGCACCTTCGTCAAAAACAGGTTCTCCACCTGTTAATGAACTATAACTCCAATTAGGATCTAAAGGATATCTTATATATTGTGATAATATTTTACCTGAACCAATAATTGTATCAGGATATACTGTAATGGTATTACCTGTTGAAAGATTATTTGCTCCACCTAAAACATAAGCTGGATAAGAAATGTTAGGCGAAGTTAATGAAGATGAATTTAAATAAAATATTTTATTTTGTGACACTCTTTCTACTTCTCTAATACCAGCTGTAGTAATAATAGTATAAGAATTTCCAATTGTAGCAGCGCTACCAAATGGATTATTAGATAATGTTAATTGTGTTTCTGAATCTACACTAACTATATAAGCTCCAAAACCAGAAGATACACTAACTAAAGAAGTGTTAGTTACAAACTGCCCTGGTAATACCGTCCCAGTTGTTGTAAACGTTGCATTAGCATCTGTTAAAGTATTTAATCCAGCTGCCGTAGTAGTTGAAGAAAATATTGTGTTAGGATAGTAATTTATTTTATTAATTAAATAATAGTTTGCTGGTAAATTATATAAATTAATACCAGATGTAGTTAATCCTCTTGTTTCAGAAAAACTATCAATCACCTCTACTAACCCTTTTAAAATATCTGCATATTCACTACCAGACACACGTGCGTTTTGTTTTATTATCCAACTATTATATTGATAAAAATAGTCTTCAAATATATCTAGTTGAGCTTGTTTTGCGTATAAATTAAAATCACTAGGAGTTATATATCCATAATTGTTTTTATTTGCAATTGACAAGACTGTTGCTCTTACCGTGTTAATCATTTCAAATTGTTATTTAAACAAAGATACAAAAAAAAAAGAGGCTTCATTTTATTGAAACCTCTCTATAATTTAGTTAGTTTACTATTCGTCTATCTTCTTTAACCGATTGGTTAATAAAGTAAAAACTTGTTGTCCTTCATCACTTTGAAAAAATGATGCTAGTATAAACAAAGGATCTTCTCCATAAGGAACAGTTAAAAGTTTTTTCTTGTTTTGTTTTAAATTATAATAAACATCTTTTTCATTTTTCATTATAATTAAATTGTTAGACAAAAATTTAGAACACTGATTTTGCATAATTAATAATGGATCATTAAGAGATTCTAAGAAATCTTGAGGATATCTTTTTGCAAATAATCTAATATCTCTTTTTAATTCAGATGAACTTAATTTATCTACATTTAATCCTATAACAACTCTACCTATTGTTTCCATTAATTCAAGAGTTAAATCTTTTGCAGAAACCTGAGCTTCTAATTCATAATCTAAATATTCAACGTCAACATTAGCGTCTATCTCTTTATTAACCTCAACAAATAAATGTTGGTTAGAAGGATGTAATGATAAAAACTCTTGTAATACAGGATTTGTTTTTGGTACAAAAAGAAAACCATCTTCAAACACAATTGGTTCTAAAATAGCATTTCCATCTTGCTCGTCCTCAAAAGGACTTTTTTGGTTTTTTGCATAACGCAAAGGTCTGTTAATACCTTGTTCTTCGTCAAAATACATTAACGGTGATCTTCTGCTATTTCTAGCTGGAATCATAAGGCTTAAAGGAGCGACATCTCCAGTTAATTTATATGTTTTGTCTTTTAAGACATTCTTGTTTAATTTTTTCATTTGATTTAATTTAAAGTTTATAAAGTAATAGTTACCCCCGTTTTGAAACGAGGGTAAAAATTACAAATTGTTATTCTTATTGTTTGAACAAGAAGAAGTTATTAGCACCTAAAGTACATAAAGCTCTTTCTGATAAGAAGTTTACTTCCATTGCATCTAAGCTAGAAGTAGCTGCTCCACCTGCAGAACCTGTAATCCAAGTTTTATAACGTCTGTCTTCAGTTTCTGAAGCTCTATATCTTACGTGTAAGAATGGTCTTTTAGCGTTTTTACCAAGTACTTGGTCATAAACTGTAGTTGAACCAGCTGGTACTAAAATACCGTTGATTTTTCCACCTTCTAATCCACCTCTCATTGTAGGATCGTTTAAGTATTTCCAGTCAGACTTGTAAAAGTCATATCCTCTACGGAATCCTGTAAATCCTAAATTTAATGCCATATCCTTATCATTGTCAAAAAGACCATAAGAAGTACCATTTGCACCATAAGAATTTTGGCTAGCTAACATATCATCAATATCAAATCCAAACTCTCTGTTTAAGAAAATAACATTTTCTTCAATAGATCCTTGTTTGTCTAATCTTTGGATGATAGAATCAAATTCAGCTAATGTACTTGGGTTTCCACCTGACCATACATTACCTCTGTTGTTTACTACATAGAATAAACCTTCAGATCCTTTGTTACCAACTCCTGAAGCTACACCTGCTGCAATTGCTGCAACACCACTTCCTGCGATTGCTGGAACTGCTTCAACCATTGCTGTCTCTAAGTAATCTTCAAATCTTAATCTTGTTTCGTGTTCAGATTTTAAGTACCATAAGAAACCAGTTGCACCGTTTTCTGTAGTTACTTCGATCCATCCAATTTGAGCCATATCAGATCCTGATACTGCGTATCTGTCTTTAATGATAATTGGTGAATTGCTAAAGATAACATCGTCAGCTTCTAATTGACCTTGCATACCGCTTGAACCTTTTTGGAATTCAGAACCATATACAAATAAAGAAGTTACAACTGCTGCTGCTACTTGTTGTCCAGCTGCTTCATAATAAGCTACAGTAATAGTTGCGTTAGCTGTATCTACTGCTGTAATTAAAGCTTTGTTAGTTAAAACTGAAGCTCCTGTATTGTCAGAAATCATAATTGTCTGACCTACTCTTAATGCAATTGAACCAGTGTTTGGAATCAATGTGTCATTAATAGTTAACACTGCTGTATCTTGTCCTGCAGCTGCTGCTGAAGTTACATTAATATACTTAGTGTGTAACCTTCCTTGCTCTGCCCATTTGATAAGGTCTGAGTTAGAAGGCATTTCAGCGCCTACCATTCTTAAGAATGATGCTACTGTTCTGTTTCCATATCTTTCAAATTCTTTTTCATAAGTATCTGGTAAATATTGATTTAAGAAATCAAAATTTGTAATATAGTTTGTTTGTAAAACTACCTGTTCTGCACTAGGTTGTAGTGCAAAAGTAGGATTTCCTGCTACTGATCCTGCCATTTTTTTAATTTTTAATTGTTAATTATTTTTATTTCTACTTTTAATTCTTAAGCCTCTACCTGAATCTTGACTAACTGCTCGTGCTTGAAATCCTGTCTGTGGAGCTGATTGAGGTGTTTGCCTCAAATTCATATTAATGTTTTTACTTTTTTTCGAAACATCTCCTATGGCATCAGCTTTTCCTTGCTCATAAAAATATTGAGCTAGTTTATCTGGGTTCATTGCGGCATTTAATGCTTTATGCCAACCTTTCGCATCATTAACTAAACCATCTTCACCTAAGTACTGATCTATAAAAGTCTGTACGTTTAGTTGTTTTGATTTAATTTCATTTGCGTCTCCAGAAGAATAAACTACATTTTTATCTCCTACCTTGAACTCAAAACCTTTGAATTCAGAGTTAAAAACATCTTCTGTTTTTTTCTGAAAATATTCAGACTTTCTTTTATTGGCATCTACTTCAGTTCGAGCCTCTTGAACGTAATCCTTGTAAGCATTGAATTCTTTAAGTTGGTCTTCCGAAAACGAACCCCCGCTTGACTCAAGAGGAGTTTTATATGTATCCGATAGCTTACTTAAATATTTCTTAGCTACTGCAAGTTCTCTTTTTTTAGAGATATTTTTTTTCTTAATATCTCTCTCTTCATCTTCATCTTCATCATAACCAAATTTATCTTCCATTAGATATTTAATATCTTCGGAATCTAAATCAGATTCGGTTAAAGAATAATATTCTGCCAGTACTTGATCATCATTTAAATTATCATAGCTTTTATTTGCTTTAATAAAATCTTCAAATCCTCTACCAGTTTCTTTTTTAAACTTTAAATATTTTGACACATCTTCAGGCAATGGTTCGTTTTCTTCTTTTTCTGAAAACAATTCATCTACTGAAGAAATATCTTTATTATATCTTTCTTTAATATAAGAAAGTACATCTTCGTCTTTTAACTCAGGTAATGAAACCTCTTCACTAACCTTTTGAGTATTTTCAACATTAGTTTCTGGAACATCAATTACTGGTGTTTCAGATTTTATTTCGTTAACATTAGAAACTTTTAAACTCTCTTCGTGTTTATTTAAAAGATCTTGTTCAACTTCTTGTGTGGATTTCGCTTCTAATTGCGTAACCTCTTTTACTTGTTTGAATTCCATTTGATTTAATTTTTACAAAGTTAGTATTAATTTAATTATATTTTTAAGCTATATCATCTTGGTTCAAACTCCGCTAAATCAAAACCATCTAAACTATCCTCTTTAGACTCAAATCTTACTGGAGCTAAATTATTTTTACGTTGTTGAATTAATTTTGATTGCTCTGTGTTTGCTTGACTTATTCTGTCTGCTTTAGCAGTCTCTCTTTGTGTTTCTCTTTCCTGTAATGCAGACACTTCTACTCCTTTTAATTGCATTTGCAAATCAAATTCTAACTGCATTAATTCAGATTTAATAGACGCTTCGCCTCTCATTTTTTCAATTTGAAATTGCATATCACTTTGTTGCAATTGTTGTTTAGCTTGAGTTTCAGCCTGTAACTTTTGCATTGCAGCCTGTGCAGCCATTTGTTGAGATTGTTGATTAATCTGCGCTTGTTGTTGTGCAGCAGCTGCTTTAGATTTTTCTTCAGCTTCTTGCTTTCTTTTTCTTTTAAGTTTTAAAACTTGATTAGCAACCTTTAAATTTTTAATTTCTCTAATATCAATTGCATCTTCTAAGTTAATAGAATCTCTTTGCAAAGCCATTTGAATGTTTTTTTCTAGCATTGCTCTTTCTTCTTCATCAGGAGTAACTTCTATAAAAATACCAAAATCACTTAAATATAAATCTTTGATTTCATTTAAAACTGAAACATTATATTTTCCAATTTGATTTATAAATTCATCTTTAAAATCTGCATACTCTAAAACATCTGCAATTCTTGAAGATAGTGCAGTTGCTAAATTTTGTGTAATACTTAAACCAGCTTGTAATATATGTCTTGTAGCGGTATTACTATTTAAAGCAGCCATTTTTTGTAAACCTACTAATGAGTTTTCATCTGGCAATGATCCATCTCTAGCTTCATTTAATCCCGTTACATCTCTAATCATATTTAAATAATGATTATATGTACCAATTAAACTTTGAATTTTTGATTGACCAGAACTAGCAGTTAATTGCTGAATAGGAACTTTAGCTTGATTATAATCTCCATCTTGAGTATAACTTCTACCAATAACACTACCTGTTTGAAAATACATTCTTAATGCATCTTCAGGATTATACGCAGCACCATTTCCTAAATCTACTTCGTTTAATCCATCTGCATCTATAAAGACACCATCTGGAACTACTTTAGAAAGAACTTGCTGTAACTTTAAATGAGTTATTTGAATTAAATCAGCAAAGGTTATCATTCGTCTAACTAAAGACTCTAAAACGCCTTTATACATTCTTGGCGCACAAGCTATAAATTCAGGATATACATTCTGACTTGCAGATTTTGGTCTAGCCATATTCTCAGCCATTTGCCATTTAAGAACAATACTAGTTCCCATAACCATTACTCCTTCATACCAAACATCAATAGTTTTAGAAACTTTTTCAAAATTACCTTCTTCCATCATTTCAATAGAAGGATCAAATTCATCAGTTTTTTCTATAACTTTTTCTGCCCCTACATTATTAATTTTTTTCTTATATGTAAAAGTGTTTGTAGTTTTGTAATTAAAAAACAAAACAGTAGCACTGTCTTTACTAAATAAACTGTTATTATAAAACTGAGACGTATTATGATAATCATACCAACTTTGACTATATTGAGAAATTTCCTCCATATCTTCATTTGTTAAAGTAGGATCTATTTTTTTTAATTCAATAATAGGTAAAGTTTTAATTTCACCCCAATAAAAACAATCTTTAAAATGAGGGTCTTCAGTATAACTATAAACTAAGTTAGCTGGATCTACATAATCAATTTTAATTCCATCGCCTGGTAAAAAAGAATGTCTAGCTACAGAAATACCTAAAACTGTTTGATCGTAATCTAAACGTCTTTTAGTTTCTAAGTATTGATTTTCTTCAAATACAGTATTAATAGCTTCTTCTTCTGCTATTTCTATTGATGGTTTATATTTCATTTGCATATGCAAAGCAAGCTCCTCACTGTCGTTAGGTAACTCATCTACATTACTAGCAAATGCATCTACATCAAAATCTTTATTTACTTGAGTAATTAATTCTTTAGAAGCCATATCAGCACCAATCATACGCTGATATTCATTTCTTCTATCCATTGACATAGCATCTTGTGCGTATGCATTTACCTGAAAAATTCTATCAGACATACCATTAACAACAATATCTACAAACTTAGGTATAATAGGAACTGGTGTCCAATCTAAATTAAGATAACTTAAATCACCATCAACTGATAATTCATTTTTATACTTAGAAACAGATTGTTCGCCCCTAGCATAAAGTCTTAATCTATGAAAGTCACCCCATTGATTATAAAACCTATTTGTATTTCCATCTTTTCTGAACCATTCGTATTGAATAGCTTGTCCTATTTGTAATCCAAACTCTAGTGATTTCTTTGTAGAATCAGAAACAAACTGACTTGGAAATCCCATAGGATTAATGTCTATTTTTACGTCTTGCATTTACCTTATAATTTTGCTGTAACTTCCCTTATTGTCATATCTTGCAAAGTTAAACTTTATTTTTGATTCTTTTTTAACCGCCTGATATAAGTGTTTCTGAATAGCCATTAAAGCTAGCCCAGAACTAATAGTAGCATCAAACTTAGTTCTGTTGTTTATATCAAACCTTGCCCAATCCTCTAAAGTACGACTAAAATACATATTTCCTATTAAATCTGGGTCTCTATAATCTCCACCAAAATCTAATCCTACGTGTTTTTCTATATACGATTCAATAGAAGATGCGTGCGATTGTTTTACATCTTCACTAGAATTTGGTATACCACCTAATTCTTTTTCAGTTTTAGATAATTTATTATAAGTTTTATCTGGTCTATTAATACTATAACCTCTATACCCTCTGTTTTTAAAATGATACAATAATCTAGGTTTATTATTTTCCACCAATATTGGCATACCATAAAAAACACAAGCCATTAATACTTCTTCAAAAAATATCTCAGCTGTCTGAGGTCTAGCAACATACTCTAAAAAAAACTCATTACTTGGAGCGTCATCCATATTAAATCTAGTTACTCCGTGTAATGCACCATTAGATCCACCTCCACCTACTGTGCCAGAAATATCATAACTATCACAGCCAAAAGCACCAATGTGCTCATTACCTGGTTTTTTACTTCCGTTCTTAATATAACTCTTATTTTGCAATTCTTTTTTAGGTGTCCAAGAAATTAAAAACCTGCCACGAGTATCTGGACTCCATAAAACTTCTCCATCTTTTACTCCATTTTTCCAATTAAAATTACCCCTTGTTAAAAACCTATCTTTTATTAAAGAATCATTATAATCTATTTGCTGATATATTTTAGTTAAATTAAATAATGACTGTTTGCTTTCATCTCTAAATGCGTGAGACTCAGTTCTAGGAAATTGTCTGTAAAATTCATTTAAAGCATCAGCATCATTTTTTAAAGAATCTACTTCATTCTGCCAATATTGTACAGCAGATATTTTTATTAACTCACCATCAATTCCTAATATTTCTTTAGAAACAGCATTGATAACAGGCATTCCATAAATATCAATAAATCCTTCCATATTATATTCCATAGGAATAAAAAGATTATATAGTCCACTTTTAGTTTGTCCATTTGAATTTCTTTGAGCAGTAGAAGAATCGTTGTAAAGTTTTTTAAAATTATCGCCCCCTTTATCTAAAGCATTTGATGTTGAACCCATCATACATTTACCAATAACCTTACTACCTAATCTAAGAGTAGTTTTTGTAACTCTCCAATTGTTTAAAATATTACTAGGTTTTTCCCACTTACCACTTTCATCGTGTACCAGTAATTTTAATTTCTCACCATCATAACTGTTATCTCCAGTATTCTTCCAATCAATTGTAGTATCTAAACCTTCTACTTGTGTGTCATCTTCTTCATACATATTTCTTTTTGTAATTTTAGAAGCTGGAACTCTAAAAGCTAGTTCTGTTTTTGGTTTATCCATACCATCTTGCACTGGTTTAAAAAAGAAAGGATAATTATTTGATATAGGAACTACTTTATCAGTAAACATTTTTTTAGCATCTGCTCCTGTTTTAGATAAAATACCTATTCTAGAATCTTTGGATATAGTCGCAATATTAGCACATTCTTCACTTCCCATATAAGAAAATCCAGAACGTCTTATTTTTAAATAACATATTCCAAAACTTCTTTTATCTGCTTTACAAGCTTCCCAATAAATATAAAAAATTCTATTAGCTTCTCTAAAATCAGGTAACCCAATATCTATTTTAGTCCATTGCAAATACATATAATGAGAGCCAGTAATGTAAGTAGAAAGACCATTATTCATAAACCAAAAACCTTCATCTCTTTTATCAAACTCTTGCTCAATGTATTCTACCCATTCATCTTTAAAATTTGTAGAGGTTTGATGCCACTGAAATATAGTTGGTATTTTTTTTAATACTTTAGGAACTTCAAATGCTTCCCAATATTGATCTAATTTTATTTCAGATCTTTTATATATTTTTTTTGGTTGCACTGGTAAAGCAATTGCTAAACCATTTATAGAAATAACATCTCCAATTTTACCAGACTTAGAAATAATAACAACATTATATTTTTCGTCAAACCCATAGTTCCAAGTTTTAGCTTTGTTTTTATTAGTAACAATACTTTTAGGAATATAATTTGGTAACTTTATATATAAGTTATTTAGATCTTCTTTCTGCAAATCCTTGAGTGTTATTGGTATTCTTTTTTACATCAATACCTTCTATTAAATTTTTTTCAGTTTCAATTCTAGTTAATATTTCAAAAGCATCAAATATGGCTAATTTTTTAGTAGCCGCTGCATTTTTTAATTTATCCGCAGCTAACTCATCGTCTTCACCATATTTAATTATATGTTCTTCAGCTACTTTTATAAGTTGCATAACAGCTTTTTCACCTGCTTTTATAATCTGTAATTTTATCTGTTTTACATCCATATTATAATACCATTGTTATATTGCTGGTAAACATTCTATATAACTTTTCGCCATCAACCATAAAAGGATATTCGCTTGAAGGTTCGTAACAAATAGTGTCACCCTCATTTAATCCTTTATTTAAAAGTTCAGAATTTATATATTTTATAACTCCAGTTAAAGGTTCTTCAACATTACCAGCTTTAATATATGAATCTTTTTTTAATAAAGGTTTAATCATTACATATTTAGAATGACATTTCCAATCATCTTTATGTTTGTACATAAAAAATTGATCCATATCTATAAAAAACAAATTGTCTTTAAAAAAGCTTTTACCACTTCTTTCCTGACCTTTCATATCATTATAAAACTTAAATACGTTGTGATGAACTAGGAGGATATCTCCTGGTATTATTTCTCCAGTATAACCTAGAGGTGTACTAATAACTTTTGCAAACCTATTGGAAGCAGTATGATCTTCTTTAGATGAACTCATAATTAAGTTAACATCTCCTATCTTTTTAATATTATCATACCTTCTTCCATTGTGTGGTTCTACAATGAAATAAAAAGGTGACTTCATTAGAAATTTATATTATATTCAATTGAAATTGGAATATTAGAATTAAATTCTTTCCATAACAAAATTTCATTAGATTTTTCAATCCAAATTTTGTAAGAATCTAAGTCAACATCTTTTTGTATTAAATGGATTTTATAATTTCCTCCAAGAACTTCTTGTCCAGCTATGTAATGCATAGCACTAGACTTATAGTCTGCTCCTATAGAAATTTTCCTTATGTCCATTCAATTAAAAAGTAGAGTCTAATTTTAGTTTTCTGTAAGTAATATTTACATAAAGAGTTCCATCTCCAGCAGCAGCATCTCCACCTGATAAGGTTATAGCTGTGTCAGCAGGTAAAGTACCGCTAACTGGCTGTATTTTATATACAGTATCAGCTGTTGAATTTAAACTAGCTACAGGTATTTCACCAGCAACATAAGCTCCTATTTTTAAACTAGCTACAGCAGCAAAATTAAATGCTGTTGTGTTAAAATCCATAAAAACAGAAACGTTAGTTATATCGTAAGTATATCCTGTACCAGGTGTTGCTAAAATTGTATATGGAGTTGATAGAACTCGCAAGTTAGCAGAAGAAATAGCAACAGTTATTTTTACTGTATCTACACCTAAATAATTTTGTAAATTAGTTATAGAACAGTTTTTTGTTGCATTGTCATTTTCAGCATCAGTCAATATAAAATAGTCAGCACCGTCTGGAGTTATTATTGGATATGTTGATGTGTTGCTAATTCTTGCCATAAATATTATTATTTACTTTGTTCTTCTTCTTCTTCTTTTTCTTTTACTACTCCAGTAACTAAATCAATAACAGAGTTTAATCCGTATTTTTCTCCTAATTCTTTTTCAACTACTGAAAATTTATCTTTAATAACATCTAAGTCTTTAGTAAATAAAACTTGTTGATAAACTGAATCAGCTAATCTTAATTTTACTTGAGTAAATTCTTGATTAAGATCTTGTAAATTTTTTAATTCTTCTGGTGTTAAATTTTTTGACATTTTAGATTTTTTTAAATTAGATTTATTTACAAATATACTAAATATTATTTACCCTTTTTTGTTACTTTTTTATTTTCTTTTACTGGTGGTACAGGTGGTGCTGGATTCATCCAAGTAAAATATAAGTCTTCGTTTACTGGTGCAATCTCAGATGCTATAGTTGCAGCTATACTAGCTTGCATTGCAGGAACATCTAATGATCCTTCTAACCATCCAATAACCACAGCTTCAAAAGCTTCAGTGTCTTCGTAAGGTACAAAAGGAGTTCCAGCTACGTAAGTATAGCTTTGTGTTCCAATATTAGTACTTGAATAAGTTTTACCTACTGGAGGTGTACTTCCTGATCCGTCATCTACGAATTCAGAACCAGTATATCTGTAATGTACTGTGTATATTACATTGTCTTCACCTTCTGCTTGAATGTGAGCATTCATTTGTGGGATATCCCATTTGTAAATAATTGCCATAATTTTTTTTTTGTAAAGTTAATGTTTATTTATTTAATAATTAATTAGCAAAATAATATTTGACCAACTACTCCATTAAAGTCGACTCTGTATTTAATGCTTCCTGCTTTTCTAAAACCACTACTTAAAAATGTTGTACCTGCTGAATCTGAATAAACAACATCATTCACAACTGGAATAGTGCCAGAACCATCGTGATAATATGTTTGATTTATAGTTGCGGTGCAGGCTTGCTCGGTTCTTACTGCCAAAGAACTACTATATGAGGTTAAACAAGATGAACAACCTGTGCTTATAGAACTAACTACTCCATTTTGTACATATATAGCAGTATTAGAAGTAATTCTATAATATCCATTTGCTAAAACTGTAGCGCCTGTACTGTTGGAAAAAACAAAATTACCAACCTGTGGTAAAGTGTTTGTATCTACTGTGAAAGGACCAGCGGCGCTTGCATTTCTTGCAAAATAATATGTTTGATTTTGAGTCGCGCAACAAGATCCTTGAAAAGTTGATTGAACACTATTTGTTGTAAAAGAAGGTAATGTTGCAGGACATAAAACTTTTACATTCCAAGCTGTACCCGAACAAGGTCCTACTATTTGCAATAGTCCATTTACAGGAGTTGAATTTGGCTTAGGAACAACTAATGTATAAGCAATTCCCCCAACAGTTCCGTTTAAATTTGTATTAGTAGTTACTATACTTGCTGTGCTACCGTTTAATCCAAAAGAAGAACCATTCCATACTGAAGTATTTAATGTATAAGGACTATTAGAAATTAAATCAGACGCAGTACAGTTACCTCTATCATCATCACCTACAATATTTAAGTTATTACCTGTTCCTCCTGCATATCCATATGAATTTGATGTTAAATCATTATATGTAGTACCATTAAATTTATAAGCAATCCCATCTGGAATTCCTGCAGGATTAAAATATATAACAACAGCACCTACTGGACTACCACTTGTTACTGTTGCTTCAAAATATCCATTACCACTACCAGCGTTTAATACGCCACCGCAGGGTATATCAGGAGACGTAAATGATTTACCATAAAACTCAGAATAAGCGTGAGGAGCAATTTGATTTACTGGAGTAGGTGTTGCAGTATCATATCTTTTAACTAAAGATCCTGTTTGTGGTGTACTACTACTTCCAGACAACGGAGCAGTGTTAGTGCTTACTGTTGCAGACTCTATATTTATCATACTTGCCGATATAGTTCCTGAGCTTGGTAATGCCATTATTTAATTTTCTTTTTTAATTCTTCTATCTCAGCTTTTAATTCTTTTATAGCTTCAAGAAGTATAGGTGTAATACCTTGATGTCTCATTGAGAGCATCCCGTCTTCATTTTCTCTTACAAGTTCAGGTAAAACTTTCTTAACATCTTGAGCTATAAATCCTATGTCGTGTTTTAAATTTGTAATACCTTTTTCTTTCCAATCAAAAGTAACCCCTTCTAGTTTCATTGCTTTATCTAAAGCTGATTCTATAGGCTTAATATTTTCTTTTAATCTAATGTCTGATGGTGAACCAAAAGCTACAATATCTCCAGAAGCTGTAAATTTACCGTTGGTCATATCGTGTTCAAATCTATGACTACCACCAGTACTTCCTTGCCTCCATATTACATCACCACACGCCATATCAAAATAAGTATCTGTATTGTTAGTGTGGAATCTTGCAAATTTTGAAGCTGCATAGTTTCCTAAATAAAGATTAGCAACCCCGTCAGCATCTTTTATTAATACAGTTCCATCTACATCTAACATTGTTCCTGAGGTAGGAACTAAAGTACTTCCAATTCTAACCGTAGAGCTAAACACTCCAGTAGTTCCTTGTAATCTTCCAGTTGTAAATATTTTACCTTCTGCAAAAATAGCACCAAAACTTGTTGATCCAACACCAAGAGTATAAGCATTACCGCTTGACGTTGATGAAGCTATAGCTACTTCACCTTCAAAAATAGTTAAAGGAATGTTATTAGGAGATACTCCAACAGTGTCAATTGACATTATAGGAACTCCTGATATATCTGACACTGCAAATATCTCACCAGATAAATCATCTGTAACTGAGAATAACTGACCTTGAGTTCCTTGGATATCAAGCTTAGCTAAAGGAGTTGTCGTTCCAATACCAACGTTACCGTCGTTTTTAATACGCATTGACTCTACAAGATCCGAAGAACCAGCAGGACTATGTTGTGTAAAAAAAGCTAGTCCAATTTCGTTAGGGTCAGTGCCTGTTTGAACAGCTACAATAGAAGCCGCTTGAAGACTTGATTCATTAGTAGATCCAAAAGTTATAGATCCAGAATATGCTCCAACAGCAGAACTCATAGTATCATTACCTATATGAAGATCAGATGTTGCATCTAGATAACCAAGTGAATAAGATTTATCTCCTTCTACGTGCAATTTAGCCCTAGGTCCAGTCACTCCAATACCAACGTTACCCGCGGAGGTAATACGCATTCTTTCAATAGGTCCAGTTGATTGACCCGTAGCAAGAACTATATCACCTTTTGTCCAGTTTGTATCAGCACCTGTAGCTGTTCTAATACCATATATAGCCGCGTAAGTATGGTTATAAGAGTTAGATGCAGACTTAGCGCTAAATGCTATTATTGGAGATGGCGCACCAATACTTTTATCGTTATTTGCCAGTACAAGACCTGCTCCAGTACCAGTTCCAATAGCAGGAGAATTATGCACTACTGCTATATTGGCTGACATATCAAAAGTAGAAGCCGTGCCATTTAAATAACCTAAGTACGTTCCTGTTATCGCTAAATTAGTTTGTAATCTTGTTTGAGAAAAAGAAGTTCCAATCCCAACAAGTCCCGTTGAATCAATACGCACTCTTTCAGCGTTAGTTGTTTCAAAAACTATTGGTGCTGCGTCCTCTGTTTTAATTTCAAATTTACCTGTGCCTCTATGTATTAAAACACTAAGCGCGTTTGCCCCTGTATTACCTCTTAACATTCTAAACCCGTAATCTGTATACGTTGTTCCTCCTACTAAATCAATATACGCAAACCCACTATCCGTTCTTGACTGACCAATTGTTAAGCTAGCTTCAGCAGTTCCTATTCCATTTCCTAAAATCATACTTCCAGCATAATCTCCGTTACCACTAAAATTTGTAGATGTTCCATATAAAGTACCAGTTAAAGGAAAACCTGAACCAGCTGAAAGTGGTAAATAAGGACCAGCTCCAGAACCTGGAACTGTATTTGTTTTAATTATATTACCAGAAGCATCCACACTAAGTAGGTATGCTGGAGTACCTCCCGTGAAATTTGTTCCAGAGTAAGTATTGAACGTAACCATTCCAGCTCCACTAATTTGCATTCTTTGAACGCCTCCTAAGGTTGACAGATTAGTTGGGTTTGTCCAAAAATTAATACTAGTTGCTGCATTAAGTTCATAAGGAGAACCACCTATATATACGTTGTTAGCAGTAGAATTAGCATACGCACCTATTAATGCTATACCTGCAGATCCTGATCCGTTTCCACTTCCTGTTGATTGATTAAAATGAGCACCTGCTAAATAACTCCATTTTGTTGTTCCGCTTCCTGTTGCTCCCATTAAAATGCTACCACCATTAACGTTACCAGCTTGAGCAACGTGTAGTTTTGATTGAGGTCCAGTCACTCCAATACCAACGT
>Ga0208814_1000177_pt1 | contig 47043 bp, 64 predicted proteins | sample MalvirAntarct_55_FD_184253 | JGI IMG/M metagenome (GOLD analysis project Ga0208814, IMG submission 184253) | Marine viral communities from the Global Malaspina Expedition - Malaspina viral metaG Antarct_55 (SPAdes) (version 2) | ecosystem: Environmental > Aquatic > Marine > Oceanic | place... | reverse complement strand
TCCTGATGCATTATCGAGTAATGTTGTATCAATCGAACTATTAACTACAGCTTCAGTCGTAACTATGCCTACAGATAATTCATGTGGTCTATTTGTGTATGAAGATACTATAATGTCTTGCTCTTCAAATCTTTGGAATGCACCTTTCTGATATACGATACCATCAGATACCTTCATTTGATATGAGGATCCAACTACGTTAAATTCATTGTTGCCTGCTTTCTGGAAAGATGTATTCGCAATAGTTACATTGGCTGTTTTAGATAACTGAATTCTACCAACAAACTTATCTGTTGCTATCTCTAGTTGAGTGTTGGCTCTAGTAATGGATATTGCTGGATAGTCTTGAATAGAGTATCCTGTACCATTGGCAGTAATTAATATATGTGATACAGATCCATTAGATGAGAAAGTAACTACATTACCAGCAGCTCCTACTCCATGTAAAGCAGATGAAATTACAACTGTATCTGCGTTTGAATAGTTTGCACCTTTAGATGTTATTACAACATCACCACCAGCTGTCTGGTCGTGATCAGCTGCTAGAGCTGTTGCTGCAGGATAGATTTCCAATACTTGGCCAGCTACAAAAGCCTTCTCATCGCCTGTGCCTGTATTGATATAGTTAAAGTATAATGAGTTTAGATTAGGGTTCTGTGTTTCTAATCCTGAGGATCTACTGACAAGCTGAGCTGTCAAGTTAGCACTTGATCTAATGTAATCGTTTACTGAAAATAAGTTTACGTTTACATCAACCGGTGTAGCTGACTGTGTCTTGTCGAGAATCTTAGCATACTTGATTTTGGAATCAAACGAAAATGAACAACCCTTAATGATGGTTCCTTCTTTAAATTGGAATCCACCAAAGCGCTCTATCTGTTTCTGTAAGATAGTCTGTAGCTGAGTTACTTCTCTAGCTTGTAGAGGAACCGCTGGACGGAACAATACTTTGTGAAAGTCTTTTGTTTCATCATAATCGTCAAAGTATGGTGATATGTTTAAATCTGTGTCTATTGGCATTGTTTCCTCTAAAATTCAATCAGCAGTTTTATTCTTTCTGTTTGGGCTGCACTTCTGGTTATTGGCTGACCGTTCTCTATATAAAGAACTTCGCCACTCCCTTGTACTAAGTCTGGTTGTCTAATTCCTGTAAAGTATCCTCTACCAGAGCTTGTTTGTCCGTTGAAACTATAGTATGTTCCTGATGCTGTATCAGATGCTAACCAGTTTCCTTGAACCCTTGTTATTGCAACGCTTGTACTATTTATAACCTCAATGACACCTGTCGCATCAGTTGAGTCCTGTTTAATTATTTCGTCTGAAGTAAATGCTACAGACGCTTGATTACTAAATCCTGTTAACACTAATCTCTGATCAAACGAATTAGTATCTGATGTTGACCTGGATGGGTTAGTTAGTGCTGAAATGACATTGGCAGATGTGTTAGCGGCGTTCACTATTCTTAGTGATGTATTGCTACCACTAGTAATGAAATTACCATATACATTTGCTACTGCAATCGTACCAGCTGCTCTTGATTTTACTACACCATGAGCTCCGTTCGCAACTGCGTTGTCGCCTGCTGATTGTGTAACTACATCATTAACTGCAAACGAGGTTCCGGATCCAGCAGAGCCATCAGTCAAAGTAGTGTTAGCTATTGATAGCTGGACATTGGCAAACAATGGATCTTTCAATAGACCAAATTGTCTAAAGTCATTGTTAATAGAAATGTTGCCGCCTTCGTTATTAGCAAAGTCTACTGATATGCCTATGGTGGATCCATCTAATTCAGTTATTGGATCTGAACCATGGCCGCCCTTTGGTCCTATAATAATAGAAACATTAGCATTGTTAGCTTGGCCTATAATAGGATTGCCATCAGAGTCATTACCTTCAACAATACCTGTGTTACCAAATACCTGGGCTGTTCCAAATGTATATCCGGATCCCCTGTTGATTATGTCTACAGTATCAACTGCAAATGTAGCTGTGTTTACAATTGCTCTTGCTTCTAATCCAGTACCGTCACCTATGACAGATATACGTGGTGAGATTTCAAATCGTGATGTGCTGTCGATTGCTGTTGTAAATTGGGTAGCTAATAATACTCTTCTGGCTGAACCAGTAACAATATATTCACTAATAGTTCTTTGTTGTCCTGCACCAGCACCTGCTGTAATATAGAACACGCTTCCTTTATAGAAGTCTGTATTTGATGATAGAGATGAGGTTGTTGATTCTATTCTATCAATCAATGCTGTGGCTGAAGACGTTTGTCCTTTTACAAACACATTACTTTGTTGTCCAAAGAAGTTGCCTGCAATGTCTGTAAACCTTAATAAGGTTGTATTAGCCTCAACGATAACACCATTAGCAACATTGTTTGCTGTATTGATATCACCATTGGCATGCTTACCAAATAGATCTGCCTTTTCTATAACAAAAGTACCTGTAATAGATGTTGGTGTCACATTGGCACTTACGAGAGATTCGAGCTCGTGTATTAATGTATTAGATGCTACGTTGGCTACTTTAACAACACCATTCGCTACAGAGAAATATCTGGAACCACCTGTGTTAACATTAATAACATCAATAGCTCCACTCACTGCATTTGCCTCTACAGCTGTATTAGCAATGATTGGTACCTTGGATGCAGTAGCAAATTTACTATGATCTGCATCAGTCATGAAGTACATAAGCACCCACTGGTATTTGTCCGCAGTAGTTATATACACATCATCGTCTGCAGTAGTTGCTGCTTTTGTTGGTTGAGATGTAGATGCAGCTCCTTTATTATTAAACAAACATTTGAATACGCTATACCCACCTGACTCTGGAACTACTACAAAGAAGTTAGTAAGAGCAGCTGCTGTATTAGTGTATTGATTGTATACCGTACCAGACGTCCACGCATTATTGTCTACCATATGCTTTACGTCGACAGCATTTACTTTTTTACCAAATACCATATCTCTGTATATTTGATAATAGGTATCTTCTTCTGATCCACTTGGTGTTGGAGGGTTGATGTCGCTAGGCCACGGAACGTGTCTACCAGCAAATACATAATACAATGAATTAGCTTGTTCGGAAATAGATTCGACGAATTGCTTTGCGTTATGTGTATTAAATTGTTTTGTTATCTTTTTCATTAGCTTGCTGTGAATACTCCTCCACCGTTTGTAGTACCAGCAGTAACAGATGAGTTGGAAAGTCCCACTTGTGTATTAGCTATAGTCTCTCTATTGACTTGGCCAAACAGTTTCGTTCCAGCTACGTGCGCTACCTTTAATAATACTTCTCTATATTTATCCAACGACAAACCAGACTCTACTACGTAAGAGTGAGACTGATAGTAATCATTGTCATGTATGTATTTAGTGTTCAAGAACGATTCTTGGTCTGCCCAATATCCTTCTCCAATACCAGTGGTCGTAACATTAGCTGTTCCCGATACCACAATGTTTGATTCTGTGTTAGATGACTTTAATGTTAGACTAGCATTGTGCTGATAACCAAACCCAGAATCGATCATATCAACTGATGTTACAATTCCATTAGCTGCTTGGGTCTTTGTTATTAAACTAGCATTGTCACCAATAGGTCTTGTATTGTCATCGATGATCACTGATGTTATAGTTCCATTTGCACCTGAAGAAGCTCCAAATATAAAACTACCTGGTGCATCATTAAAGCCTACACTAAATGATAATCGTCGTAAACTTACTGAGTCATCTGTCTGAGCATATACTTGGCCTTTGGCTGTCTGTGTTTGCGACACAACAGATACGACACTTGCAACACCTGTCTGTGCTGATAACACACCCGATACAGCATTCACTGTTGAGTTAGATACAAACGGTGACGTGTTTGTTGCGTTGACAGTAAATGTTCCATTAGAGAATTCTGATTTCAATCTAGGATTCTGTATGGATAATGTAGTTGCTGATGCTGCGTATATCTCACCGGTGGCTACTATAGATGGATTACCAGAGCTGTGTACTTGTCTAAGTGATTCACCAATAGTAAATGGACCAGTATTACTGCTCAATGTTATCTGCTGGCCTGCAAGTGCTACGGTTTGATTTACATTCTCGCCTGTAGTGAATACGCCGTTCTTATTGATTATATTTACAACTAGGTCCTTTCTATCATACTTAGCAATACCTTTCGTGTAAACGCTTGTGAAAGGGTCTGAGCTGTAGTTATTACCCGGGTTGATGTTTCCTAGTCCAGCTATGGTTCCTATGGTTCCTGTGAACCTAGTGAGCACGTTATCGATGATAGTTGTATAATCGCCGTTTGGATCTTTAGGGAAACCGTATCCATAATCAAAGTTACCTGTTACTGCTAAACTGGATCCGCCTGACATATTACTAAGGTTGGCTACGGAGTTAGACATGAAGCCTGCTCCAGCAGTAATTACCTGTGCCGATAATACTGCTCCAGATCCATTTGTTGTTACGTTAGCTGTTGCTGACGTTGTTGGTCGACCGCCGCCACGACCACCAAGATCAAATGTAATGATCTGGCCATTTGAATACCCTGTACCAGCTGTATTGACTGTCACTGTATCTAAGAATCCAATACCACTGTTGCCGCCGTCAATAACACAATCAAGGAACAATACATTAGCAGTGTTCTTATCACCAACAAAGTCTGTGTATATTGTTACGTCTTCTGTATTTTCTAAAGTCGATATGTCAAAAGCAGCACCTGCTCCAGTACTAACGACTGTTACGTTGGCGTGTGTATTAGAATCTCTACCAATAATAGGTGCAGCTAAGTTAGCTGAGAACGCTGTGGCCAATCCGTTTGAATATTTTGTATTTGCAAAACCTACTTGAGAGGTATTGGATCCAAGCACTCTTGCTGTTACTGAGTTGTTTGCAACAGTATCTACAACGCCCTGGGTACCTGCAGCACCTTCAAAGAAGATATCGGAGACACCAGAAGCAACTCCATCGGCCTGAAGTGTGGCTATTGCATGAGACTGCACACCATGAATTTTTTTGTTCTGATTAAATATACCAGTTATGTCTGCAATTGTCATCGTAGTTGAGTTAGCAATGTCTGTTATAACTGCATTGGCTCCGGATGTAGTGACGTTAATTGTTGTTACGTTTGCTGTGACAGCTGTGTCTGCTACTTTCTGTACGTTGTCATTTGCTGACCATGTACCAAAGGATCCATTAACTGTTATCACTGTTGAGTTAACTGCAGTGACAATTCCATTAGCAAGACTCTCATGTCCTCTAACAAGATCAGATACCGAGAAAGTTCCAGCCTTTGGTGTAGTGAATGATAGTTCAACCGAGCTCTCTTCAAACACTTCTTCTTTTTCTTGGAAGTTATGTGTAGCTACAGCTTTTGCAATAGTTAGTTTTCGTTGATCACCAAACGTACCAAGGACCGGTGCAATATCATATGTGCCATTAGCACCATTGATTGTGGTTGCAATAATATATCCATTGGCAATTACATTACCACCAGAGTCTTTACCATTAACCCATGGGTTAGATGTTTTGGATGTGTTAGCAATATAGTGTTCTACATTAGCATTAAGGTTAGCGCCAGACAAGAAGCTAACTTGCTCTACTGTCTGATCTACTGTTTCAAATCTAAAGAAGGCTGCCTTATCTATTTTCTTCTCGTGCCAGTCGAACGCTGTTGGATGTGTAGTGTTACTATATGTCTGTGCTGTGTTAATAACATTACTGACCAATAAGTTTTGATCGTTTACTATTGTCTCTGTAAATGATGAGTTAGTAGAAAAACCAAAACCACCATTAGCTAAATTAAAGTCAATCAATCCAGTAGCATCAGCAATAGAATTTACTCTTATTTTACCTTGCTTACCAGAGCTGGCTTGAATGTCAAACGTGTCACCAATAGAAAAACCTTTTCCACCTAATGTAATGTCAACAGAAGAAAGAGATCCAACAACCACTGGCATGTCATCTTGCAGACCTGTATCTGATGGAGCGACTACTTCTGTTCGTACAAACAGTCCTCTAACATTCGATAGATACATTACATGGACTTTAATATTATTGATAAGTCTTGTAGCAATAGATTCAACAAAGGCCTTTGCGCCAGATGTTGCACCAACTATTTCTTTTTGTTCTAAACTAATTAAGTTGGTCAAGCTATCTGCTCTAACCTCGATGTACTGAGGTCGAATATACTCTGCATTAGATAAACGTAATACATCATCAGATGGATATGCTATCGATGCATTATCATCGAATAGAATTCTAAAAAGTAATTCTATAGATCGAGGTGATCCTTTTGATTTATAAAAGTCAAGTATATTTTTTAAGGTAAGTTGTGTGTCTGCTTTGAAAGATCCAGGAAAGCCATCTAGGAATGTCTTCTTAAAGAATTCTAAAAATTGTTCTGTAGTGTTATCAATGTCGTGATATTCTAATAGGTTTCTAGCAACCTTAGATGTAGGCTGTGTTTCAAGCCACTCATAGTATGCTTGTATGAAAGCCATAAACACCGGACCTTCATCATGATAGAACTCAGGAAGCTGGTCCTTGACGAAAATTGATATCTTGTCTTCAACAGTATGCATTATACTCTCTCTTGTGTTACCGTGATAGAAGGCTTCTCATTATATTTCATTATAATATTTTTTGAGCTCTTTAATGTTTGTTTAGATGGGAACACACTTAATGTAATCCCTGCACCAGAATAAGCTGATACATTTAAATTTGTTATCTGTACTACACCGGTGTCATAGTTGACTGATCCAATATTAGATTCAACTATCTCTACTTGTCCAGAACTGTCTTGAATGACTTGCATTACACCTAACCCATTGTCTCTCAAGAAGCATCCTACTTTGTTTAAGAATGTAAATGAAGATGATGTACATGGTGCTGTGCCATCTACGAACACGTTGTTAACTGGTATCTCTCTGTATATTGGATTATCAAATAGCAATGTAAAGCTAGTTGCTGCACCGATACTAGGTATCATGGTCTTCTGTAAACGAAGAGCCGCGTTGTTATTAAGGATAGATGAGTCAGCTAAGTCCATTGTGTTAGTAAGTTTTGAGAGTCTTAGTGTTGCATCAAACTTATTAATATTAGCATCCATGAATGTTTTAATAGCTGTAGTTACTACAGTGCTGATCTCATTATCACCTTTAACAGTAACATTAGGATTATACACTGTTTCGGTTATAACATCAACAAATAAAAACTCTGGTTGTACTACTTTTGGAGATATGGATAAAGGTGCACGCAGCTTAATAAACTTCTCAATTTCGTTCTTACGTTGAACTGAAACTCCGTCTGAGTTTTTTAAATCTACTGCCACAATCACTTTACCAAATAAAGGTGGATCCAATTCCTCACCACCATACACATTAAGAGCTTCAATATCATTGAACTCTTGAACTAATAAAGTTTTATAATCAGACACAGTGACTAATCTATCTTGGACAGTCACTGACTTAGGTGCATTAAATTTAATGCTTTCAATTGATTCTGCATACCCACCACCTACTGATTTACTTACAGTAGTAATAGCTACGTTAGTGTATCCTTGAATGTCTCCTGACAGAGTAAACACTGCAGCAGAGTCAGCATTGTTTGCTGCTGACTTTCTATATCTTGCTTCTACAACATTTCCATGTGATACTGATCTACCTAAAATATTGTCACCAAATTGAATTTCATATGTTTCGTTTTCTGCTGGTACGAGGAAGTATGTGTTAGATGTTCCATCGACACCGATAGTAGTTGATGCTTTCGTCCATGCGCTATTGCTGAGATCTGTAGCTGATGATGTAACAGTTACTATTAAGCTAGATGTGTCTATCTCTTTGTTGGTGATTACATATCTTTGTGATGTGTTAGAGGTGTCTACTTGGAACAATTCCGTAACTACTTCACCTTCAAATATGTCAAGTCCAATTGCTTTATAGTTACCATTTGAATCAGCTGAAATAGATATACCTTCATTAGTAGTAAACGTGTATGTATTAGACTCTACTTTAGATGTGAATGTTGTATACTTTGGAATGCTAATGTTTGCTGGACTGTCTGCAGGATATACTTGAATGTCAACTATACCTTTTGATGAAGTATATGAACCAGGCAAGTAGTTTAAAGTCTTAGCATGTGAGATTACACTATCTTTTAACAAAGCACTATCCAAGAATGATTCTCCTGCTACCATATTAAGGTAGAAGTTATTCATATACGTATTGTATGATAGTGTATCTAATAGAACGCTAAGGTTAGATCCATCAAAGTCATAGTCTTTAAATTGACTCTGTGCTCCAAGGTACTGTTTTAGATTGCTCTTAATTGATGAAAAGTCGACGTTTGCGACGTTGAGTGCTGTGTTTGCCATTATCGTATTCTCTCTAATACAAGATTTAGTGTTACTGGATCCTGATTATTTATTACCTCAACAATCAATGATACTAGAAGCGAGTTATTATCATCGTCCGGTGATACCGTAACGTCTAATAGGCTAGCTCTGGGTTCGTGATTGTCAATAGTCTCTGCTATGAATTGTTTAAGTAGTGTTGTTGTTTGTGGTGTAAAGTTCTCAAACAATAACTGTCTGATATTTGTACCTACGTTAGGTTGCATTAACCTTTCGCCTTTGTTTGTCAATAATAAATTTTTAATTGATTGTATGACGGCATTCACATCAGTCTTTAAAGATAAGTCTTTTTTGATTGGATGTGTTGCAAGCGAAGTGTTGAAGTCAGAGTAAGTAGTCATGTTAGTATTTATGTCTCCTCATTGATCTTAACTTTGCTTTCTAAGCCAGCTTCTAGCTGGGATCTAATAGATGATACAGGACATTTATCGTTCAATACTGATCTTGGTATAGTTTCAAAGTCTGCCTTAGCAGCATTAAAGGCAAGACCCGCTGCTTCAAGTGCTTGTTCTTTCTGAGCATCAGCATCAAACATATCAATCTGTTGCCAATATTTGAAGCTCCTAAACTCATCAAGCAATTCTTGTGCTGGGGCAATTGCTGATCTTTTTAACTTAGAAATGATAGCTTTTTTCTCAGCTGTTTTCTTTGCAATGTTTTCATGGTTAAGTTTTATTCGCTCGTTCCATTTTTCAACTATCTTAGCCCTGTCTGGACTTGCCGCTGTAATAGTAATGGTAGTGTTTTCTTTAGCTGCATCTAACTTCTTAGTCAGTGGTTTGATCTGATCGGCGACTTTAATACTAGCTCCTGCTTCTAATATAACAGCATCAACTGATGGAAGATCAACAGGAAGACCTTTCTTAATTATGTTACCAGCTTTGTCTAAATCTAGGTTAGGTATTTTCTTACACACGTCATCCAACGCACCAGCGGCATCTCCTATGTCACTGGATCCTAATAAGCCAGATATTGCAGACTCAGCACCACCTGCTATAGCCTTTAAGGTTTCACCAGCAGCACCACCCGTTGGTAATACAGAATTTATCTTATCACTTATACCATCTCTAATACCAGCCCCTACTGCAATTGCTTCGCTTAGCTTTGCATCCAGCGAGTTTAATTTATCAGCATCTAAGCCAACACCAGCCATCACTGAATCTAAATTAATTGCGGATCCAAAATTGCTTTTTAACTCAGCAAACTTAGTAATCATAGCACCGGGATCATCTGCAGACTCTAACATTGAAGTCATTTGATCTTGTAAATTAGCTTGCGGTAGTTCTATTTCTGGAACTAATGCATCTAACTTTCCTTTGATGCCATCAGTCTGAGCAGTGATTAGATCTGTGACTGAAGCTGTTGCGTCTCCTATCAAGCCATCTGCAGCTGCTTTGGCTTCATCAATTTGACCTGTTAGTTCAACAGATGCTTTTGGTAAACATGGATTACTCATTATTGAGACACTCCTGTATTAGATACTGCACCAGTTGCTGCAGTCGGTGAACCAACATGGGTGTGGCCATCTAAAAGAATACCATTCGCTTTAACTTGCGTACTAGCATCTAAAGTACCAGTTAAGTCAGAATCGTTTTCAATATGCAGCTTAGTTGAATTCATTATTTGTGATCCATTAGCAGTCATTGTAGTGTTGGCACCACTGTGCATTTTAATTGCAGTGTCAGATGATATAGTCAAATCGCCGCCAGACTTAATTGTTAGTTTACCAGCACCAGCAAGTGTATAGTTGTCTGGTAGTATCTGTGTCATGGTTGCTAAGTTTGTTCTCTTCTCTTCACCAGAAACAGTCTTTGTAAATAATCCTTTAATGCTATCAACAAAACTTCCGACAGTAGTTAAGTTCACGTTCTTAGAAACTCTTTGGTTTAGATTGCCATTGACGTTGGTAGCTTTGTCTGACATAATCTCTTTAGCTTCGTTGCCAGCTACCTTCTTAACATAATCACCTCTTACAGTCATCATGTAGTCGCCATCAATCTCTTCGATTTTATTCCCATGTATGACCTGACGTACGTCACCATCAACTGTAATATTAACATTGCCCTTTACATAGACATCCTTGTCCCCAATGGTAATCTCATAGTCGTTTCCTACGACCTTTGTTACCTTACTTCCATCTGGCTGTACCTCAATAAATGATCCCTTCGAATGGTACATATGTAATCTTTCGCCATCTGGAGTATCGTCCACTTCCAATACATGACCCGACTCAGAATGCTTTACGTGGTTGAGCGGATATGTGGATTGCGATACACCTTCTGGATAATCTTTGCCTTGGCCACCAAAACGTGGATGAGGTTCTACCCAAGTAGTTCTCTCATAGTATGAGTCAGCTTTGTCCGCAAGTATACTTGTTACTTTAGGAGCAAGTGCGCTCTCTACAATACCAAGAGTGGTTTTGGCACTTCGTTTATTAATAAGATGAGCATGCTTTTCAGCTTCTTCGTCTCTAGCTAATCTAGTTATAGAGCTCTCAGCAAGCGTCGATATCTCTGGATCATCTAATGGATATTGTCCTTGTGGATCATTGAACCCTTTTCTAGGATCCGGATCTTCACTTGGCATACCTGTAAGTGTTCCTAAAACAATTGGTGTCTGATATTCTTCGCCGTCAATAAACAGTCCAAATACCCACGACCCTTCTAACACACCAGTGGGTGTTGTTCCTATTCCGCTTAACGATGCACTAGTTATTGGTGCAACAACGGTTGCCCAAGGTAAGTCTTCTGTTGGGATAGCTGACTTGTCGCCAGTGTGTATACCATACACTCTTACTTGTACGCGTCCTAATTGTTTTGGATCAGTACGATTTTCAACTACACCAATGAAGTGTTTTAGTCCTGTAAATGTTTCTTGTCCGCTTCTCATAATCTCTTTGCACTCTTTCTTTGGGATACTATATTTTTATGTGGGTTCCTTACATTAGATCTGTAACTGTCTTTACACATCTCCACTGCCATAGTATATCCTCTTTGTCTCTCAATCAAATGAGACACCTTTGTTGTTAAATAATTGCCTGATATCTTACCCTCTGGATCTCTAGTACCAGTCTTTGCAGTCATCTCTAATATGTCAAGATGCACTACTTTACCTACACCCATGTCCGTATTTCCTGGTATGCCCAACTTGCATCTTACCTGTTCTAGTGATGACAGATAAAACATCCTACGTGGAATAATTTCTGTGAAGTTTGGTTCTTCTTGTAGGTTGTCTATATTACGTACCAGCCAATATGATGTATTGATTGTTCTAAAGTGATCATGTAATACTTTTTTAGAATCTATTGACATAGCATCATCATCTAAATGTTCGAACTCATCGAACTGATTCTTCATTAAGAATGAGGTTTCTATTATAGTTTGATTAATTAAGTCTATCTCTTTAGCTTCAGATGCATACATCCCTGACTTAATTTTAGACATTACGTCTTTACCAGTATCTATTTCTAAGTGTTGAATGTCAAATTGCTGTGCTGCTGACTCGTGTTGTAGAGTAGCTGCTGGTGATTGTTTGTATACAAATGGATTTGCTTTGCCGTCTGTAATCAATGATTCTATATTTCTAAAATTATACCCATCCAAATCTTCGTAGAACTTAAACGCTGAAGATTTAAACTTTGAATCATATGCCCTTGACGATAGAAATCCCATAGACTCAAAAGGAGTCATTCCAGGTACAATAGTAAGAACGGATCCGGTTGTTGGATCTGATATAAATCCACGTTTACTTTTTAGCTTATTGTATACTATTTCTGCAAACTTACTGATTGATCCTCTAAACGATTGGTTCACATCTACGTTGGCTTGTGTGTAATGCTCTGGTGTAACACCAAATAGGGTTACGATTTTAGCGGATCCGCTTTTCGGGTCTGGCGTAATCATATCTTTATACACTTGAAACAGAAGTTCAACTTCTCTTTGGCCTGGAGATGAAAACTTAATATCAATTATCTCATTGCCGTCAAAGTCAATCTTGTTTGATATGTCTGCAGCATCTAAAAATGATATATTCATTTGTAAAGAATCACTGTCCAGATCTTCATCTATTCGTATGTCTACATAACTGTCAAGCAAGCTATGAGTACCGCCATCGAATTTTAGATCGATACGTTCAAGTTCTATGCTATTAAGTTTATATTTTTTGCTCATTATCCCATCACGCGCTTCAGTTCAGCTTTTGCTTGGCTGGCGAATCGCTTATCTAATAATTTAATCTTTCTTCTAACATCGTTTTTTGCACTGTGAATATCATAAGCAGCCTTTGCTGTATACTGTCCTGCTACTATTTTACTGAATGTAGAATTGAGTGTATACGTATCTGGTGATATCTTAGTACCAGTAATGTTGTGTTCATAATGCATGATAGTAGATTTTGCTGTTGCAACAGAACCATACTTTGCTTCCATATGCAATTCAAACTGAGGATCTGTCAATGGCCATTCATGATATGGATCCGTAATGTTATTCATTAGGAATATTAGCCATACCATTTGTGGGTCATCATAATACAATCCAGCTACTTGATCAGGCCTGAGATCATCCTTGATTATGTAATCATAGAACGCCGTTGGCTGATTGAATACTGTTGTAAGAACATTGGGTCTAGCTATTAAGTTCTTTGCTATCTTCGTTCCATATACTATTTCTGGAAACGATTCAAAATATTGTCCACGTGCCATGTTATTCTCCCGCCCCAGACTGAGCGTAATCTTCTGATGTCCAGATCTCTGTTTCTTGGAATCCCATTGTTAATTCAATAATAGTAGGTGCACCGCCAGCAAAGAAAGATGTTTGTTCTGACTGATAGTTTACCTCAACTGAGGTTACACTACAACGCTTGAAGTAATGTAAATGATCTTGACTGCCTAAGTAATACAAATCTACTTGGTTAGGAAAGTCTAAGAAAAAGTTATTGCCGTTCTTACCAGAGGCTGTAAATTTGGGATGCGTAACTTCTTTAATACGATTTAGGATTCGTGTGAGCCTTCTTGACTCTTCTTCGCTGTCAGGGGAGAACTGCCAACCAAATGTAAATGTTTTAAGACCTACTCCTTCAAACAATAAAGCTACGTGAGGATTGGATACGTTACCTAATGCTAATGAAGCCCCTTGCTTCAATGGTTCTGGTGCCATGTTTCTTGCAATTGCTGCACCAGCTGCGACAGCATCTCTCGTCACTGCTTGATAGTCTATAACTGGCTTACTTTCTGCTGCGGATGTTCCTAGTGAATCAAACGTCTCCTTGAGTTTACCACCGATGCTAGCAATACCTGCTCCCATAGTGCCCATTTCAGATGCATTATATTTTAACTCAGTCTTGTCTACTACTCCAGATTTTGGAATAGGGAAGGCTACGGATAGAGTAGTATCGTTAGATGCAGCTGCATCTGGATCAAACTCATACTTGACAAAGTTCATTATAAACTGATGACCGGCCAGCCTTGCTGGAAAGTGCTCAATGTCAACTTTAGACTCACCCGTCTTATTGCTAATTATCTGATCGGGTGTTCTAGCACCTAATTTCTTTTTTCCTATTTCTGTCCAACTCATTTTATTTTTTCCTAAATACGTATATGGCCTATAGTGGAAGATTCCAACCCAAAAACCCAATTAAGTATAAGGGTGACCCATCACGTATTATTTATAGAAGTTTGTGGGAGCTCAAGCTCATGAAGTATTTAGATGAACACAATGACGTACTTTTATGGGCATCTGAAGAGTTTAGCATACCATATCGCAGCCCTGTTGATGGTAAAATGCATAGATACTATCCAGACTTCTGGGTAAAGAAAGAGAATAAAGACGGTACAGTGGAGCAAGTTGTTATAGAAGTTAAGCCTCAAAAGCATATTGATCCGCCAAAAGTGCCGAAAAGAAAGACAAGAAGATACATGGGAGCGCTAGCTCGCCATGCTGTAAATCAAAGAAAGTTCGAAGTTGCACGACAATTTTGTGCTAATAAAGGAATGACTTTTCAGCTCATCACTGAGAAAGAATTAGGAATCAGAGGATAATGCCAACATATTTATTTCAAAAAGCTGTGAACATGACTAACGAAGAGTTTGGCATGGAGTTTGAATCACTACGAGACCTCCATACTAAACAGGCTGGAGATCCGGTTACGTGGCTAAGAGAGCAGGCAGAAGAGATGAGAAGAACCTCTCCTAATACTATATTAAACGATGGCATGAGAACAAAGAGACTGCTTCCTGGTAGAATGTATATGATGAGATACAATCCTATACACAAACAAACACTGCCATACTATGATATGTTTCCTGTATTCTTTTGTATGGATGTACAAGACAAATACTTTTCTGGAATGAACCTACATTATTTGCCACCTATCTATAGAGCAGAGTTAATGGATGCACTGTATCCGTTTGTTGTTGCCCCTCAGACAGAAGGTACTGACATAGGAATAACACTAAGAACTAGGATTGGCCCAAGAGTAAATTATGACTTTATGGAAAAGAGAAGGTCGATGATGTCATTCAAACCTACATGGAAAAGATATAATAAAAAGAATGTTATAGGAAACTTCATGTATGTGCCTCCAATCGCTTGGGACACAGTAATGATGATGCCTCTTCAACGGTTTAGGAAAGCTGGCATAAATAGAGTATGGAGAGACAGTTTAATAGACAGGAAAAAGTATAGAAGCTAATGGCTAATTTAAAAAATATTGCAAGAGATGCTTTTGGCTTATTTAAAGGTAAGCTATTAGAAAAGCCACGCATGGGCGAACAATCGCAGTTCAACTTGAACACATTCATGGGGCAGCTTCAAGAAGTAAACAGTCTAGCACAATCAAGCAAATACACATTAGAGATATCTCCACCAAAGTGGTCACAAGGATCTGGTGCAGCAGAAAGAATAATTTTCTTTTGTGATAGTGTAAACATAGGTGGTGGTTCTGCTATCCCTGCTGAAATTAAAAGTCAAGGTTTTGGACCATTTGATAGACGTCCTACACAATACATTACTCCTGATATTACAGCCCAGATAATGCTTGACTCGAACGGAAACAATTTAGGGTTCTTCCAAGAATGGATGAACAACATTATCAACATCGATGCATCCGGTGGTGAGCAGACAGAAAAGAATGGTGCAGCATTTGGTGAGGTCTATTATAGAGACAATTACCTAACAGAATTAAAGATCACTATGTATGATGTAGCTGGGAATCCAACTATTACATACAAAGCGTATGAAGCATGGCCTACTGTTTTAGGCGATGTTCAATTGGGATGGAACAATACAGATGAGATTGCTAGACTTCAAGTCAACTTCTCTATCAGGTATTGGACCTCAGACGTAAATGACAGTCCTACTGAAGCAGCAGGTACTAGAGCACTGTCCGGCTTTGAGCAGTTAATCAGAATTGGTACTGCTGGAAAAGCATTGAGAGCATCTATGAAAAAACCTACATCAGTGGGTGACGTGATAAATGTTGTTAGTAACGCACAAACATTTCTAGGTTCGTTTGGAGGCAGACGAACCGGTGGTTAATATTATGGAGAAAAATTATGGCACTACCGAAGTTAGATACACCGTTATTTAATATAACGCTTCCTGTATCAAAACAAAAAATAACCTTTAGACCTTTTCTTGTTAAAGAAGAGAAGATTCTAATGATGGCAAAAGAGGGTGGATCCGAATCCATGCTTACCGGCCTTAGACAAATACTTGAAGCAGTAATTCAAAAGCCTGCTAAGTTTGACATAGGTACTTTATCTATGCCAGATATTGAGTTCTTGTTTGTACAAATAAGAGCAAGATCAGTTCAGAATATAGTTGAACTGAAGTATAGAGATAAAGAGGATCAAAGAGTATACGATTTTGAAATCGATCTTGATGACCTCGAGATGACATTTAACGATGCTCATCAAGAGCTAGTTGAACTTGATGGTAATATATCAATCAAGCTCAATGAGCCAACACTTAATATGATGGAGAAGCTAAACATTGAAGAAGGAGAGATTGATAGTACTGAAAACGTATACAAGTTATTGTATTCATGTACTGACAAGGTCTACGATGCTGATGAAGTATATGATGACTTCACAGAGGAAGAGTTCAACACTTTTATTAAAAGTATGGACATAACAATGTTTGGAAAATTGAGAGACTTCTTTGAGACTGGACCTAAATTGATCCACGAACTTAACTATATAAACAAAGAAGGTAATGAAAGATCAATTAAGTTAGAGGGAATATCTGATTTTTTTTAGTGCTGCTGAGTCATAATAGTCTTGCAAACTACTATTCTTTAGTTTTCTCGCTGGCTCAGCATCATAAATACTCTATAACAGAGATAGAAAATCTGATGCCCTTTGAGCGTGATATATATGTTGCTATGTTAATTGATCATCTTGAGAAAGAAAAGATTAAAAATGAAGAGCGGGCAGCATCTAATAAACGGAGATAGAAATGGCAGATGAAAAATTTAGTGGTGACATGAGCCGCAACGAGGTCGAAATTGATCTTGCAAAATTCATGGAACTTGTAACAGAGAACTCAAGTCTTAAAGCTGAGATTGTAGAGATGAAAGCCAACAAGGAGCCAGACAATCCTTGGCAACGTTGGATCTTCTTATCTAACATGGTTGATTCGTGGAGAATCTTTCCACGTGCATTCCTTAGCGTATACATATTCCTATTGTACTACTGTACGATGTGGTTTATGGAACTACCAGATCCTACTATGGAACAATCAGGGTTAATCAGTATCGTAGTCGGTGCAGGTGCAGCTTGGTTTGGTCTATATGCTGGTACAGCAAAAGATAAAATTAACAGTAATTAGGAAATAGATAGATGGCACTTCCGGTTCTACTCACAGCGACAGGCGAGACAATTGATGTCGAGAGAGTCACTAACGATATAGCTGACACTATTGTTAAGCGTATTGAAGGCATTGAGCTTAGCATCAATACGATGAGTAAGGTTGATGTCGTCGTAGAACCGATCCAACTTATAGCACCAGAAGGCGAGGGCAGTGAAGGACCTGGTGATGCATCTAAAGTTGATATTCAAGAACAACCCGATGCAGTAAGATTGTTAATGAGTATAGAGACGTATCTACACAGCATGCACTTCGATGCATTAGCAATGCGTGGACTTAAAGATGAAGTAATTGAGATTAAAGAACAATTACGCATGCAAGAAGAGATTGGTGAATCTAAAGACGCAGATAAGCTAGCAGACGATGAAGATGCTGAAGATGATAACGGCGGCATCAGAGAGCTAGTTGAAAGCATTGAGCTACACACAGCACAAACAGCAGCGCACGCCGAGGTGATAAAAGATTTAATGGTGGAGCAAAAAATCCGCAGTGACGCTGATGATGTGGATGATAACAAAGGCGACTCTGGAACGGACCCTAACGACAAGCCTGAGAAACAGAAAGGCGTAGTTGGTAAGATGTTTGGTGGTATCATGAAGACTATAAAAAGTCTATTCAAAGGTATTAGTTTATTCTTAGTTGGGCTGTCCGTATTAGCCATGGCATTGATATCAGGTGGCGGACCTTTAATGCAGCAAGTTAAAGACTTGTTTGATACGTTCATGAACGACGTACTACCTCCATTGTTTGAAGGTATAATGAAAGTCGTGGATGTGGTAATGCCAGCTGTTATAGAGATTGTACAAACATTAGCGCAAGCGTTTGGTAAGATAGTAGAGACATTGATGCCTATTATATTGAACCTCGTCGAGCAGCTTCTACCTCCAATCATGCAACTGTTCGAAACTATTATGCGATTGTTTGCTACGTTAATGGAAGCATTGATGCCAGCCATTAATGCTATAATGGAAGATCTCCTTCCACCGATCATTGCACTATTCAGCAAACTTATGGATGTCTTTACAGAGATGCTCGTATTCCTAACCCCCGTGTTCGAAGCAATTGGTGTCGTAATTGGCGTTATTGCAAGTACGCTAGGCACAATTATAAGTTCAATTACTGATGTTGTGGGAGCAGTACTAGCCTTCTTCCAAGGTGATACAGCGAAAGCTAAGAACATGCTAGCTAATGCTGGTGATAAAGTTCTTATTGGTATAGCTAATTTAATCAATGGTATCATTGACTTCTTGGCTGATCTAGTTGATATGGTTCCGGGCCTTGGTGGTGCAGCAGAATCCATGCGTGAACTGAAAATGGAATTCGGTGATAGAGCTCAAGCTAGGGTGGACCAGAGAGGTGAGTCAGATGGATCCACAGCTGATAAGCTAGAAAAACAAATAGACTTTGAGCAGCCTCGTGCTACTGTTAAAGAAGCCATTGAGGCAAAGGTTGCTGATGGTACTATGTCTGAAGTAGTTGGACAACAGCTGCTTGAAAGATATGATCAAAAGAAAGAAGAAGAAACAAAGAAAGATGCTACGTTAGTGTCTAGTAAGAAACCTGACATGAACGATCCAGACGTAATAGCCAAAGCTATGGCTGAGCTAATGCAACCAATGGATACTGGTGACACTACTACTGCTGCTCAAGAGATGTTAGCTAATGCACCAACTACTCCTTCTGCTGGAGTAAACACTGCTACACAGAACGAACAAGAATCAGAAAAAGATCTCATGTCCGGCGGCAGGGGTGATATTAAAACAGAACTGAATACTCAACAAGTAAATAATACAACTGCTATAAACAATTCCACCACTGGAATTATTAGTTCCAATGGTGGAAGTTCACTAGGTCATAGGCACAGACGTGTCTTACCTGGTATCGTTACTTAGTGGCTTAGCCACCTCCTTAATACTAAGTAACTAGTCTTGGGCTAGCTTCTTAAAAAACTCCAATGATTCATCATCATCTTCGACAGATGCTTCTGCCTGTGGAGCCATTGTAGCTTGTGGTGTTGGAGCTGCTGGTGATTCCATTGCTGGAGTCGGAGCAGGCGCCTCTGCCATAGCTGCAGTCGTACCTGGAGCTGCACCATCTAATCCTAACACTCGGTTAAGTTTAGTTTGAAGCTCTTCATACGTTTTAAAGTTGCTAGGGTTCACAAATTCAGCCAATGAGTTCTCTGATTTCCAGATACCCTCTAAAGCTGCATCATCATCTAATAATGGTGCTGGTGTTTCAAACTCAGACTTATCATAGTTCCTGTAGCCTTCTACATTTCTAATTTTAAGTTTGAAGTCTGCACCTTCCCAAAGATCAAATGGATTGATTGGTGACTCGTCCTCGAACTGAGGGTTCATCATATCATTCAACTTGTCAAAGATTTTCTTCCCGTACTTGTACAAGAATACTTTACCTTCGTTTTCAGGATGAGAAGGATCTTTTACAACATAGATGTTTGAAGTAAAGCTAAGTCTACGCTTCTGCTTTCTTACTTTATCTTTGTTGGATTCGATACCACTGTTCCACAACATTGAGTTGTATTCGGACATAGGGCATTTCTGTCCTAGAGTGGTCAACGAGTTCTCGATGTACCAACCACCAGGGCCTTGAAAGCCATGGTCCCAAATACGTACAAACGGAACGTCTTCATTCTCTGGCTCAGGTAGAAAACGAATAACGGCATAGCCATTACCTGCTTTATCTACTTCTGGCTTCCAGAAACGATCGTCGGGTCCGTTTTGTTGCTTTTGGTTTGAATTGAGCTTGTTGATCTCGGTAGTGAGATTGGCAAAGCCCTCGGTGCGGTTGCGCTTAAGCGCTGCAAATGTATCAGTCATTATATTTCTCCTATATGCGATTTATACGTTATATGCGTTTTATGTAAAGCGCTCAGTTACGATTGCTCTATACTTATTTATGTCAATTGACATGAAGGGACGGTACTTATTAGACTTTAATTTTACCTGTGACCAGATAACATCATCGTCCAACTTCTTGTCCCAATACTTATACATTATACACAACATATCGAGAATAGTCAACGTCTCAATGCAAATATCTTTGCGCATGTATAATCTAAGCAGGTAAGGGTGCTCATTGTCAGGAACAATTATGTTCGAGTCAAAGTCATCCTTCATTTTAGACAGGTCGTTCTTGAATGTATATGATAATGATTGCTGACGCTTACGATAGTTCTCGTACACGTCGTTCACCTTATCATCACTCATCTGACCTACCCAAAAATCATCATCGCCATCGACAAAGTTGGCGAGTAGAAATTCCTCTACGTGTTTTTGTTTAGATAGTTTGTAGAAAAAGTATTTGTCCTTTCGGATATCGAACGAGTGTTTGTTGGCTTTCACCTTACCATTATACTTGTGGTAGTCATAGGTACCCGACGAGAAGTGTCTCTTCATCGCTAAGTATTTCTGATAAACCTCAAATGGTTCCACTCTCTTTATCCTTCCTACGTAACTTGTCATAGGATTCATTATACACTAATCCTTTCAATTAGTCAATCGGTAATTTAGCTGATGTCTTTTCTACTAAGTTCAACATCTCTGCGTCGTCATATATTAATGCTTTCAATTTTTGGTTTCTTTGAATTAATGAAGCTATCGTCTCTGGTTCTACTTCATCATTCCTAGCTAAAAAATCTTCTACAGCATCAAGATATGTAATCCGATTACCCGAGTTTGCAACATCGTCTGTAATCATCTTTGCAAAGGTAGCTGAGTTCAACATCTTTAGTTCTATTGTTTCGCTCACACATACTCCCATGTTAGATCGTGAATCCTTTTTCTATATTTTCTATAAGGATTCTGGTTTCTTGTTCTCACGAAATCTATAAGCTCTCGTGCATCGTCTTGCTTCCAACTGTCCTGTCTAATATAGAATGGATCACGCTTTGGAAAGCCTACTCGTATCATTTTATCGTCATGTAGAAGCTCGTAGTCCCACTTCTTATGACCCTCTCGTCCTATGGAGATAAAAAATTCTGCATCACCTTGACGCACTCCACAAAACTCTATATCATATCCACCAGTTGACCAAAAGCATTCTTTAGTCATGATCCAACTGTTTGGATGTGTTACGTATTTGATTATTCCTTTTGGATCCAGAAGCTCATAGTCTGTCATATCTTCTGGGTAGTCCATGTCTGCTTTTGGAACATAAAACCAATCTTCGTTTAGTTCCTTTTCAAATCTTGCATAATGATAGATGTCTTCCTGTTCAAAACAATCTACGTCTATCAACCATACCCAATCTGTCTTTGCTAGCTTGACTCCTAGATTCCTACACGTATGTGAATTGAACCCAATGTCAGTCTTAACATCAACGCCCTGAACATCTATAACACCTTTATATGCATTAATGCATTCGTGGAAGTATTTCCTCTCAGGACCATTAGCATCGTTCATTATAATTAGCTTTGGCTTGTAGTGATACTTCTCAGCCATCTTAGAATAGAACAACATTTGATTTAGCAGATGGTCTTGTTGACCATACCATGTCATTACAACTGTTATGTCATTAGCTTTCATTGTCTTCATATCTCGATAGAGCTTGGTCGATCCACAGGTCGCTATACATTGTGTCTTGGTAGTCTTTGAACCAAGGGCCACCATCTGTAAAGTGAATTGCCTTAGGGTTCTCCATTAGATAGTAGTCATCAAGACAGTTCCAATCTAAAGGAATGGATCCAATCTCGCTATCCTTTAACCACTCAAACTGATGTAGATCTCTACCAGGCATATGCTCGTTCACATATTTGTTTGTTAGTATTTGATTAGAAGGATGTGCATTGTTGAACACCATCATAGACGCCCAGTTCTTTCTTGGCATCTGATGCTGTATTTTACCATCCATCTTATTGGCTGTGTTTGGTATATAAGCTGGATGCTGACAGACAGCTACCGCTTGATCAGGTTTAATATAATCAATCAGAAAGGCTGGATTGGCTAACCACAGAAAGTCACAATCACAAAATATGCTTATACCTTTGAAGTCCATAAGTTCGGGACACAGGAATCTAGTGTATGTAAAGTCTGTCGACTGATGCGGCTCTTTCTCTCTATACCAGTTAGGTAGAAGCGATGTGTGTAGCTTGTTGATTTTTATGTTAGATCTCTGCTCAATTGAGGAGACACATACATCATACGCCTTACGTTCGCTTTCCTCGTAACCTATAAAGATTTGGACCGGTGAGGTAATATTTTCTTCTTTCAATTGTTTCATCTCTCCTTTTTATTGACAGCGCTACATATTCTTCAATAGATTCTATGTTAAAGTCTGTCCAGTATTCAAATGTGACTGCCCACGGAAAGGCCTTCTCTGTTATGTTGTTCCGTCTCTTGCCGCCCTTGCTGAATATAATCATTGGCATTCCGAGCCATTTAGCAAGCCACATATGTGCTCCGTGATACCCAAACACAACTCTGGTTGATAGCATTTTCTTAACTGCTGATGAGCATGCATGTTCGTAATGAACGTGCTTGGTGTTCCATCCTCTCTTGTTAAGCATGGTTGATATCTTTGGCCAAGCATACCCATTAGGTGACTCGCCAATTGGATCCTTCCATGACTTGTTTGGATCGTAATCTTTTATTTGTTGTTTATGTTTGATAGTGGTTACCATTGAGATCCACTTATGTGTATCATGATAATTGTTGAAGTCATTCAAACCAAATATAGAGAACCTCATATTGTGCAATGATATATCATCAGCATCATAGTTGTCATGATTGTATCTTAGATCGGAATTGTATACGTGGTTGATCTTAACATCAAACATTTCAACTGGCTCTGTATAGTTTGCAATAAACTCTACCCAGTCTTGAATTGTTTCATTGTCCTCTGGCTTAAACTTAACTGGACCTTCTTGCTTCCAATGGAAGTTGAGAACTACATCTATCTTGTTCTTCTCTGCTAGGTTGAAAGCATAACATATTGGTGATATGATGTCGCCATAACCAATCTTACCTTTCCAGTTGATCACCAAAGGTGAGTCATGGATAGGCACAGCAACGTAATCTTGATATGCGTCGTCTAGTCTGAAGTCGGTCTTTGGATTTTTAGGCATTCAAATAGTTCCATTATTAATAAGATGATAAATTGGCCCCTCGTTGTTACCCTCGCCATTTATCCGACACTCCCCCGCTCGTGAATGTCTTGCCACTAGTGGGAGTGTACCAGAAACACTCGACCACTTTAAGATCATATTATACTTCAATATGTCCCTATTGTCAACAATTATGTGTGATACCAGGTAACTAATACCGTTCTGATACCTTCACGTACTAACCCAACACCATGCATTAGGTTTCTATCATATATGATAGTCTCGCCTACTTCCATTGGAACTACCTCTGGGATAATTCTTTGTCCGTATGGTCCGTCCGCACCTTCTCGTTTTGCATATTTATGCTCTGGCCGAGCCTTAGATTCGTAAACTTGTTGTAGTATTGTTTCTCCACCCTCAAGATTGTCTTCATTGAGTAGAGTGACCATTGTCAGCCCGACTCTAGCATCATCGTCAGTGTGGAATTTTGTAAAGGCGTCTTTAGTATAATCTAAAAAGTATTGAGCAACGGGAGCTCCAACGTTTCGTTCTTTGGCGGCAGCGTGTAGGCTGTCGAGTCCTTGCTTAGCTGTCGGCGAATACTTATTAGTATACATGCCTAGATGCTTTGGATGGATCAGTGTTTTGGCTACGTCGAATAGATTATAGTCTTGATGAGCATCTAATGTGACGCACGATTCCTTCAACGCAAGGAGATGTTTTCTCTCTTTCGATGTAAGGATTGTTGCTATCTCATATGTCTGCTTCATAATGTACCTTTATTTATAAGGGCCCTCTAGGGACCTTTACACGGGAAAAGGGCCCTCTAGGGACCCTTTTCTGCTTGGTTACAACTAAGCCGCTTCAGCGAACTCGATTGCAGTCTCAAGTGCTTTCACTTTCTTGACTTTGTTAAGACCATACCAAGCTGAAGCAAGACGACTGTCTGCGCTACGACCTAGCTCATGATCTGTCAAGTATGTAACAGCATTGTATGCTTGCCAGAAAGAACCTCTGCCCATCTCAGCACCAGGCTGTGAAGGCATCACTTCTAATGCTCTCTTGGCATTCTTTGAAGCATACTGATCGAAGTCTTTGATATCAAAGGTCTTCATCTTAGCGTTAGGATTAGTATTGGGGAAAACCACACTTAAATAACGCTTAAGAGTTTCATCAGTCCAACGCTTCGCTGACAAGAATGTTGCCATCTCTTCGTACTGATTCAGTTTCTCTTTTGCAATACCTAGAAGCGACTTAGCTTCTTCAGCATCGAATGCTTTCTTATGAGACATTGAAACCTGATAGTCAGACTTCTGTCCTAAAGAAAGAGTTAGGGTGTTATTACAAACAACTCTGATTGGAGTGAATCTAATATCGACCGCTCTACCATACATATGAGGATTAGTAAGTAGCATGTAGCTATCTATTTTATCATTCCCATTGATAGTGAAGCTGTCTTTAATTTTAGCTAAACACCATACACGCTTGCCGTCTTGTAAAGATCCAGCAGTGTGCATTTCCATATCACCAGCTTCTACAAACTCTCTGAAGAAGTCAAACGCTTCTGCATTCTGTACTGGGTTCCAGTTTCCTGATACCATATCCAAAGCTGTGTTATCTGAAGTACGAATAAGCATGTCATGCCCACTCGCTATTTTTTGTCCATTCAGCTCAGCGTAAGCTGGAACTTTTTGAACTTCCCAATCTAATCCAGACTCTTTGAGCATGTCGTCGACTGAAATATTTTCTGATACTCTCGTACCAAGGCCGTGCCAGGGAAGTTGTCCTGCGTAAGCCATTGTTTCTACCATATGTGCCATATTGGGCTCCTAATTTAAAGTGAACATTATTGTTTAACTTATACGACCATTATACTATGATAATGATCTGAAGTCAACAGCTAGTGGAGAACTTTCTTCTCGCCACCAAGGACGAGATACTCAAGTTCCCAATTACCATCCATTATTGCAACAGCGCCTTCAGTTCTATGTTCAACACTATCACACATCATGGCCCAAGAGTCATTTACATTCGTCTTGTCCATTGCTAGTTGCATCTCTTTACCGTTAAGGGCTACCTCTTCGATTATGCCTGTGGCTATATGATATAACCCTATTCCATTTACTATCTGCATTTAAAATTCTCCTACATTATGCATTTGGTCTTGGATCAACTCACCATCGCTGGCCATGATCTCAATCCCGATCGTTTCTACTAAACGCCTACCGAGGTTATCCTCGCTTGCCGCTCTCCTACAAAGCTCAACAAACTCTTGGTTGTTAAGTCTTTTGATTGCTTCTAATATATCCATACCTTCTTCTCCTGTCCCTCTCTCAAAGAGGATCTTACTTGGTTTATTGCTAAAAGTCAACAGCAAACTCAATTTATTAATAAAACGCTTTGACATGAAGCTCTTCATGCCGCCACTTCGTACTTAGGAACGAAACGCTCTTCAGTTTTACCTGTGAACTGAATCTCTTTAAATCCAAAGCTATCTACGATGAACGCTTTCCCATCATCATTAACGTGATCAACGATGATGTCGCCGACAGACAAGCTGTGCATGTCTCTAAAGCAGTACTCATATCCGTCACTCTCACGAACGCCTTCTACAATTCCGAAACCAGTTACGTGATGTTCAAAAACAACATCTTCGCCAGTCTCATCATTTCCATAAGCTCCATTCAATACAGTGAAAACCTCATCCATGTTGTCGACATAAAAGTCGCCACCATCTAACTGAAGTCCACCAAAAAAGTTAACAGAACATACTTGTCTGTACTTGTCAGACTTAGATACGTCCCAATGCTTAGCACCCTGAAATAAGCACTCTCTGTCAGATGACTGAAAGATTGCATAATGCAGGCTGTTTGGTTTCTGTGTATTTGCGGTTAATTTATTCATTTACTTTCTCCTTAATATACAACTATTATCCCCTACCTTCGATTTGAAGTCAACAGGTAAAGGGAAAATAATTGAATTAATTTTGCTTCCTAGAAACGTGCGACATAGGCTTCATCAGAATCCATGCGAGATCGGTTCAGAGGAACCTGGAGATTAATCGTCTCTGCATATTCATGAGCAGCCATGGCGCTAGAGAAAATCTTAGCGCATAAAGGACGATCAGTCTTGATGCATAACAGACGGTAGTAAAAAAACATTACGCCGCCTCCAACATTGACATCGGTACATTGTAGTGACGACCATTCATGTCAACGACACAACGAGACTTGTTTACTTTGATGATGGTACCAGGCGTACGCTTGGTCTTCTGGATAACAATACAACCCATGCCTTCTGACAAAGACATTTTAGCCATGCTGGCTTTCATTGAGTTGATGTTAGAGATTAACGATGACAACTCAGTGTTGCTGAATCCATTCATGTTTATCTCTCTTGACATTTCTGCTATAGTTTTCATATACTTCTCCTTACAGGTTATTATGAACACAAGTTCGAATCATATCGATCTCGGTTGGGTTAAATTTTGAAGTGTCTTCCCAATATGCTGTTCCGCAAATTGTTCGTACAACACTATTGACACAGGCTGATATGTCTGATGAACCGATGCCTTCGCCATCGCCCCAATCACCGAACATCCACTCAGTTTCCATCTCAACACACTCGACCACAAACTGCGGTCCTTTTTCAAATAAATTTATCATTTCTTTTCTCCTTAACATACAACTATTATACAATACTTTCGATTTGAAGTCAACAGCTAATTAAGCTGCTAACCTCTTTAATACTTCCTGGGCATCGAACACTGAGAAGAAGATTGGCTTTGGCTTCTCAATTCCGTTCTCATCGATCACTTTGTCCTTCTTAGAGAACCTGATCAAAGTTGCACACTTCTTAATGCCTTTCATTTTCTTGCCAGACATACCTTCTATGGTAAGTGCTTGCTTGAAAGTTAAGACTTCGTCAGCTCCTGAAGCTGCTAGTGAAGCGGCGTTTGCGCCCGTGTATTCGTATTTTGTAATGTAATTTTGCATTGTTTTTCTCCTTAATATACATCTATTATACAACATGGTCGATTTGAAGTCAACAGCTAATTGAAAATAAACGAAAATAAATTGTATAAATACCTATATGAAAGCCCGCATGATATGTGACCTTAATAATGAACTGTCGATGAAGTACGCTGAACTATCGAAGAAATCGTTTGATGGATCCGGAATTGATATTGAAATGGTTCAATGCGTTACACCAGCCACTATAAAAGACCAAGATTTCACCCTCAGGTGGGAGCAATATATACGCTCTAATAAATGGGCTGGCCAGAAGCGTAAGAAGACGCTGACTGAACAAGCATGCATGACCAGTCATTTCAGAGAGTGGATGCACATTGCAAAAACTGGAGAGCGTCATCTTATACTTGAACATGATGCGTACCTATTACATCCAGAAAAGCTACAACAGATAATTGATGGCGCAAGATCGCACGAATTATGGAACGCTGGTATTGCTATGGAATTTTATACCATGTCTCCAAGATTAGCCAATTTTATAAAATTAATGTACCTCGATGGCAACACCCGTGTCTGTGCGGGTCCAATGGCAGAACTGTGGACTTCTTTGGAAAGATGGTGTATGGTGTGCCCATATGTTGGTGAAAGGAACACAAGTGTAATGTGGCCAGATCACAGATGCACTAACCATGTTGCTGAGGGTAAATCCGTCAAGCACATGCTCAAGGCCGACATGATGGTAGGCGTACAACGTGCTCCCGTCACCCAAGTGTTTTGCCCTGAACAAGGACGGACGCTTGATCATGGAGAAGACGAAGCAATGAAGTACGGTGGAACGACAATTAGACAAATGAAACTGGTGGATAAATTATGAAGAAACAATTGAGTGCAGAAGAAAAGGTATTACGAGCTGAGAGATTAGCTTTGGCCCGAGAAAAGAGGTATGAGAAGAATCCTCCTAAGTACACACAGTATAGTCAATATGTTGTGGCACTGCCAGACGATCACCCATACAGTTTTAAGACAGTCCGCGAATGGCTCAAAGAAGCCATGTCGTTGAAAACCGCGGCAAAGAATGATATCCGTCATGATGTGAAAGGCGCTCGTGCAAAGTATGAGCAATGGAACGGATATTGTAGTCAGCTCGAGACATACCTCAAGCAAGGAACCTACACGAGCATGTTTGCTGGTGGACGAATGGAATCAAAAGTTCAGAGGCGTTGTATTGCAATGGCGTACTATTCTGATGGACGACCTAAACGTGAGCTGGGTGTTTGGTATCCTGATTGTCGAGAAGTGTGGACAACCCAGATGGACGATGATGAGAGAAATGACCATGGGTTGAAATCAAGATTTGTAACACCAGAAATATCTATAAAAGAAACTCCTGGTAAGAAGAAAAGAAAGAAAAGAGTTATGACTGATGAGCAGAAAGCAGCTCTCGTTGAAAGACTCAAATTGGCAAGAGAAGCCAAGGCGGCGAAGACTAAATAGTAGTATGACAAACAATGTAATACAATTTCCAGTATCACCGCACATGGCTGACCAAGCTGAAAAGGCTCCTCAGACAGAGGCACAAAGACAAGCTAATATAAAAGCATACCAAGAGAAGTTTATTCTTGACAGCTCCATTGAACTATCGTATAAGTTGTTCGATGATATAGCAGCTCAAGGAATGGATCTTAGCCTTAGCCCAAAAATTGAGCATGACATGCTTATGTTATGTGAGGCAATCAAAGCCACTATGTTTAGAGCATGTGGAATTGAACACCCACTACATAAGATCACTGAACAGATTATCTCAGCGGAAGAAGGTGAAGTGTTTAAATCGGTCTATGAAACGATCGTTCGAGACCAGCCCGAAAACCATTAGAGTTGACTTTTACATCGTAATGGTGTATAATGGGACATATTATGATACTCGTAGACTTAAACCAAGTAATGATTTCCAACCTGATGGCTCAGATTGGATCACACACGAACATCGATCTCGATGAGAACCTACTTAGACATATGGTGCTTAATGCACTGAAGGGTTATAAGAATAAGTTCTCAGCTGAGTATGGTGAATTAGTTATATGTTGCGACTCCACTAACATATGGAGAAAAGACGTATACCCTTATTACAAGGCTCATCGAAAAAAAGCTAGACAAGACTCTGAGCTTAATTGGGGAGAGCTATTTGATTCCCTGAATAAAATTAGAGATGAGCTTAAAGAATTCTTTCCTTATAAACACATAACAGTTGATAAGGCAGAAGCGGATGACATCATTGGTGTTATCTGTCACGAGCATGGAGCCATACTTGGCGACGGTGCTGAAAAGATTTTGATCATGTCGGGCGACAAAGACTTTGCCCAGCTTCAGATATACACAAACGTATATCAATATGATCCAGTCAGGAAAAGAAAGTTAAGGCAAGACAAGCCTGAACAATATCTTATCGAACATATCTTGAAAGGAGATAGAGGCGATGGTATTCCTAATGTGTTATCTCAAGATGATTGCTTTGTAGCAGGCATCAGACAGAGACCACTTAGACAGACTGCCATAAATAAGATTGTAGAGACGGTTAGCATGCTAACAATCGGCTCAGTCGAAGTACACTGTACGGATGATTGGGTACCTAACTTTGTTAGGAACAGACAGTTGGTTGATCTAAGCTATACACCAGAGTATCTAAAAGCTCAGGTGATGGAAGAGTTCAATAAACCAACACAAGGCAGAGGACATCTGTTTAACTATTTCATCAAGTCGAAGTTAACAAACTTGATGGAATCAATTAGTGAGTTTTAATATGAAAAAAGGAATGGGTGAAATAATCATCGAAGTAAGAAAGGAAAAGTCAAAGAAGAAGAAGGTCGACCTTCTAAAGTTTTATGACCATCCTGTTTTAAGAGGTATGTTAGAACTAGCATACGACAATAGATTGAATTGGGCACTGCCTGAAGGCAATCCTCCATACAAAGCATTGGAGAAATCATTTGATGCTCAAGGGCATCTATATGCTGACATGAGAAGAATGTATATCTTTTTAGAGGGCGGTCATAAGACCATTAAGCCTTTACGAAGAGAAGCAATCTTTGTTAATATGTTAGAAGAGTTGGACTGCGACGATGCTGCGCTTCTGTTAGAATGCAAAGCTAGAAAGATCGCTGGTGTTCCTAAGAAGATAGTTCAAGAAGCCTTCCCAGACTTCTTAATCGACGAATCAAACATATAGGATAACCAATGCCACTATACGACTTCCTCGATATGGAAAACAACGAGGTGTTTGAAGCGTTCTTTAAGTTCGCCGAAAAGGACGAGTTTCTAAAAGACAATCCAAACGTAAAACAAGTTATACTTAAACCTCCAATGATAGTATCAGGTTATGGTGGCGTCAAGACAGACGATGCTTTCCAAGACCTACTCAAGAAGATGGCCAGTGAGAATCCAGAGACACCATTTGGCCAAAGTATAAGTCATGGTGGCAAGACTCCAAAACAAGTCAAGACATCAGCAGCTGTTCAGAAATGGAAAGACAAGGCTGGTGTGAAATCGGTAATGGGTGGACAAAGTTGAAGCAAGGAAGAATGACAAAGAGAGAGCAACGAGCTCTAAGGCACCAGGGTGTGTTGGACACAGACAATAAGATTAATGTCGGGAAGTTTAATTGTAAGGACGTACATCCCCTGACAGAGAACCAGAAGGCCGCTTTTGTGGCTTACCAACAAAAAGGATACAATTTATTACTACATGGGTCAGCTGGTACTGGCAAAACTTATGTTGGAATGTATCTTGCTCTACAGGATGTACTTGATGAAGAGTCAAGCTACAAGAAAGTAGTAATAGTAAGGTCAGCAGTACCGACACGTGACATAGGATTCCTTCCAGGATCCGTTGAAGAGAAACTTAAAATATATGAACAACCTTATACAGCAATTGCAAACGATCTATTTAAACGCGGTGACGGGTACGACATTCTTAAAAATAAATTTATGGTTGAGTTTGTTCCTACATCCTTTATACGTGGCACTACTCTTAACGATTGTATCGTGTTGGTAGATGAGATAAACAACATGACATTCCATGAGCTAGATTCTGTTATCACTAGACTTGGTAAACGAACTAGATTAATATTATGTGGTGACTTCAGGCAATCTGATTTAACCAGAAGCGAATCAGACGGTCTAGTGAAGTTCATGAACATCGTCAACAATATGGAAAGTTTTTACACAATTGAATACACCAAAGAGGACATTGTAAGGTCTGGTTTGGTAAAACAATATATTATAACGAAAGAAGAGATGGGATATGTTTAATCACCTGCTAGAGAACCTTCAGAAACTGCCTAGACGGAACGTTGAGGGCAAAAGGGTATATGAGACCCCAGATGGCTCACATTACCCGTCAGTAACGACTATAACGAGTCAGCTAAGCAAGGATGCAATAGTGGCCTGGCGTAAGAGAGTAGGAGATGAGGTCGCTAATCAGATCACACGTAAGGCTACCTCAAGAGGTACCTCAGTACATAAGTTGTGTGAAGATTACTGTCTTAATGAGTTAGATGAATCAAAAATAATGCCAGCTAACTTTGAGATGTTCAATGCACTTAAAGGATGTCTGGATGACCACGTTGACAATATCAGATCCGTAGAAGGATTCTTATACAGCAACTACTTACGTACAGCTGGCCAGGTTGATTTGATTGCTGAGTATGATGGCAAGTTATCTATCATAGATTTCAAGACGTCAAAAAAGAAGAAACCCGAATCATGGATCCAGGGATACTTCCTACAAGCTGCAGCCTATTCATTTATGTTCGAAGAACGAACTAATATTAAAGTACCACAACTAGTTGTGATGATTGGTGTTGACGGTGAAACCGAACCCCAGGTGTTTACCAAAAACGCTAAAGAGCGTAATCAGTACCTACTCGACTTCATTGAGCTTCGCACTCAGTTCGACAACGTCAGCCTTTAGAATTTTATTCTCTTCAATGAGATCACTGATCCTCACATACTGCTTATAGATCTGAGCGTTCTGCTCTGCCACCATAGCCTTATAATGAGCTTCTGCGCTGATTACTGTTGTTCCTGTTCCAGTAGACTCTGTAGTAATACCATCCATTGTTGTGCCCTCACATTCCAACTATAAAATCCGTCTGTATACGCTTTCTGCATATCAAGACGCTCCTGCATATTTTCATCATTAACGATCTGCATTGCATCCATTAACATGAGCGCATGCCTGCGCGCGTGATCATTATGGTCCTCTGTAAAGTCATACATCAGAGTCCAATTTGCTGCTGTCTCAGGTAATGCTGCCAATGATGAATGTACAACTAAACATCTAGCACTCATTGCCTCTACCATACTTATACAAGAAGTCTCTGGCCAGATACTAGGGAAAGCATACACATGAGCCTTCTGTAGGGCCTTCTTAACTTCATCATTGCTTACGTATCCATGATAAGTCATGTTTGGATCAGCTGCAATATCTTTAAATAGTTTTTCGTATGGCTTATTTCTCTGTTCCCAATTAGGACCATATACACCAAACGATGAGTATACATCAAGATGCCAATTGATATCTGGCAGCACTTCTTTAATATGTTGCATGATAGGAAATAGAAGTTCTAATCCTCTATGCGGTGTTGTGTGGTATATTAGATTAACACACTTCTTTGGATCTGGTTTCTCATGGGCGTCTACTGGCTCAATTGCATTCTGCATTACGACACCAGCACTTGGTGGGATACCAAGGTAAGCTGAGAACATCTGTTGCTGCTGATGTGAGACGAACACTAACTTATCAAACTTCTTCCATCCACCATCCTTTAGATGTTGTACTTCTGGATCACTATGTGTGTCATGGATCCATAGGATGTTCTTCTTGTCTGTAGGAAGCTGTTCGAGTACTCGTGTAGGGATGATGTTAAACTGGTCTAATAGATCAGCAGGGATCTTATCTTGCAGGGCATACTTCATTAACTCCGTACCGCCCATTGCATCTGCTGCCATATCGTGCTTAACTTTTTTCTTCTTAATGTCGCCTTCTATGTTCAGCTTCATAGTGATCTATCTATAAGGCCATCATCACTACCTCTAGTGACTTCTAATAAGGTCTTTAATTGATCATACCCACCGACTAGTTGATCGCCTTTGAATATCTGGGGCATTGTTCTAGCTGCTGGATTTCTTTCCATCAGTTCAGTAAAGTATGCTGCATCGTCGCTAATGTTTTTGACTTCTACGTCTTCTGCTCTAAGTTCAAATTTTGCTTTGTCGCAATAAGGGCAGTTGTTCTTTGAATAAATTGTCCACGTGGCCATAATATAGTTCCTAAAATTGTACGCTTGCTCCGCAACCGCACGAGTTAATTTCTTTTGGGTTAAGTACCTTAACATTGGTATTTATACCGTCACTGATAACGTCTATTGTTGATCCGTCTATCATTGGTTGAGAGTGTATGTCTATAATAACACCAAACTTTCCAAAGTCAATAACCATGTCATCTTCTGTAACATCATTATCCCAATCTATAATATATTCGAATCCTGTGCACCCAGCTGGCTTCAATCCTACACGAACGTAATCACCTTCGCCACGAAGGTTACTCATGATGTGTGTTATAGCTCTGTCTGTAAGATCAATCATTGGGTGGATTATTATGACCCACCATAGACTTTGCTGTGTCTAAAATAGGATGGGCATAGTCCTTTGTATTTTTTGTCTCGTAGTCCACCATAGCTTGTTTGATAGCATCTTCTGCTAATACACTACAATGTAATTTGATCGGTGGAAGTTGTAAGACGTCTGCAATGTCTTTGTCTTTGATTAGTTTTGCTTCAGCGATAGTTAGTCCCATCATCATATCAACAAACAATGATGAAGATGCAATAGCGGATCCACATCCATATGTTTTAAATTTGACATCGACAATCTTTTCATTATCATCGAGCAGCAATTGCAATTGCATTACATCACCACAAGCAGGAGCTCCTGCAAGACCTGTTGCAACCTTAGGATTCTTTCTATCTAATGAACCAACTGAATGCTTCTTAGGGTTAGCAAGAACCGCTTCAAATCTTTTTACTACTTCGTCTGAGTATGCCATCTAAACTCCAAATAGAGCTAGTATTGCCCTTGTAGTTGGGCCTGGAAACAATAGTTCCATACCCAGTGCGTTTAGTAATAGTATTCCTAAATTACCTATAACAAATTTAGCGCCGATTGCTATGAATAGGACGAAAGGAATAGTTTTAATTAGACCATGCTTCTTATAGAAGTCTTTGATCGCTGTGAGAATTGGAAATTTCCACCTCATATTGTTGCCTCTGTATATTCAACCTGTGTATCATTATATTCTGGATGAATGCAATCATACCTAAAGTCTTTTGGAAACTCTTTAGCATAATCGTAGAACGCTGTTGGTACACCGACATTAAATTGTGCGCGTACTTCTTCTATGTCCATTTCTAATAGTGTATCAAAATTAGCATCGTATACAGCTCTGTGAGCCTGTTTACCTATTCGATGAGCTTCACGAATAACATTAAATGCTTTCCACGAACCTGTTATTTGTCTTTCTTTGAATGCTATTAGGTATGACATATACCATGGCCCAGTAAATTTCAGATATTGTGATGTTACAGCTTGTATGCAAGCCTCACCTAGCGGTGATGTATCATATCTAAACAATACGTGCCAGAAGTCATGACTTAAAAAGATATGACGAGCAACATTGGCTCTACGTTTCTGCACGAACGTATCTTTTGGCATGCTTGTAAATCTTGAGTTATACAGTTCTTCAAATGACCATTGATTGATCAAATGTTTGTAATGAGCACCGACTGTATTAGGTGCTAGTGAATCTAAATATTCACCATCGGTAATTTTTGGAATGTATACACTAAGTTGATGCTCTTCCGACTTATCCTCGAGACCGAAAAGGATATTACGTCCTTCAGCTGTCTTTCTTAGAATATGCCCTGACAAGAATACAGACGGAAACAGCATCTCCCCATAAAGCGAAACAATATCATTCGTAGTGTCGTCAGACTGATCGTAATGATTGGTACGGCCTCTAGCTAGAATGTTTTTAGAATACTTGTATATCTTTATTGGGTTCCACATTGTTAATCTCCTAGATTATGACTCACTCTTTAGCAGTGTGTAAATACCATACGCTAATCCGGCCCATGCCACTACCTTAGCTAAACCACCAAGCAGAATTACTGATCCACAGACTGCAATAATAATACTACCGTCCCAAGACGTTCTTTCTTTCATAAGTTTTTTAATATAATCCATTTATTCCTCCCAAGGAAAGACAACCCATTCTGAGTTGTTTATTTCTTTTATTTCTTCCCCAACTATCGTTGGCGTAAACATTGAAGTAGTTTTAGATAGAAGAGCACACCATTGGATGTTTCGGTGACCTCGATCTTGTAAGTGTATATCAAGTACATGATAGGTCTTACCGCTGTCACATATATCGTCTACTATAGCAATGTTCTTATATTTATCTAAGTTATCTAACTGAGCTTTAAACAATTCTAAGCTCCCTGACACCTTTGAATCACGTAAGCTCATGTTAATGCACTCCATAGGCACTCCCAACACGTGAGAAAGGCGTACAGCCGGAATTAGCCCACCGCGAGCTAGTCCGACTATACAGTCTGGAGCATCATAACTAAGGTGTGCCGCTACTTGCGTAGTCAGCTCATCGACCTGGCTCCAGGTCAGGTTTCTCATTGCCCTGCTTTCGATTTTAGCCATGCTAAAACATTCTCAGGCTTTGATATTTCATATGGATCACTTTCACAGTTATCCCCATACCCTTCTTCACAGAAGACTTTTTCAATATACTTATCTTTTGTATTGACGATCATTGCATATCTCCATGAACGATGGCCAAAGTTTAGATTGCGTTTAGCAACAAACATTTTAAGTGATTGAGCAAGATCCCCATTTCCATCAGGGAGAGATTTGACTTTCTTAATATCTAAACTATCAAACCAAGCATTCATTACAAATGGGTCGTTGATAGAAGTACAAAATACATCATCGACATATGTTGTTAAGTCATCATACAGTTCTTCAAACTTTGGAAGCTGTTCGGTAGAACAAGTTGGCGTAAAGGCACCAGGTAATCCAAATAGAACTATCCTTCCTTCCTTAGCCTCGTTGCGAAGGATCTTCTGAGTGAAGGCTCCCGCTACTCTATCAAAATACCTGAAGTCAGGCATTCTTTCTCCATCATTAACCGGCATCAGCTTCGCCCTCAGGTTGTATCTCCCTCAAACCTAACAGCTGAGCAATCACAGTACCGAGTACTGGATCTTTCTCTTTCTGTAACCAATTGTTTAGATAGTCTTCATCTAAGTCTTCAAATGCAAAGATTTGAGATTGAACTCTTAACGTTGAATCCAACGCTGACGCTAATGCAAAGACTGCTTTGTCTACATGAGCGAATTTATTTTCTGCTTCTGCCATAATTTTCTCCATAATGATCTAATAGCTTTTTGTATAGAAGAGTCTCTCTCCTGTACGCTTCTTTTTCCCATGGTGCATTGACATCATAATCAACGCCCAACTTGGATTTGAATCGAACCCCTTTCCATGATTGTACATCTACACAAAGCTCACCTTTTAGGTATTGCTTAGCATGGACCATTTCATGAGCCAGGTTTCTCAACATCTCACTAATTGTTACATTAGCAAGATCAATTACAATGTGCATATATTCGTAACCTGCTTCGTGCTCTTCATCAGCCGCACTGCATAGTCCTCCTATACACCCATCAATAAAGCCCCTCTTACGAGGAACCTTAATTTCAATAAAAGAGTCTTCCTCAGACATCTTTAATTTCTTAGCATAAAAATATGCTGCTTGTTCTAGTTTAGTAGTAAGTCCATTCGGTAGCTTACCACCCTTAGTTCCATTAACGGCAAGTAATAACATCTTCGGTCCTTATTGAGTGACGTAATTATAGATCTCTTCCCAATTAGTAGCAGTGAAGAATCTATCATCTTCTCTACCACCCATATTGTAACCATGCTCCATTAGGATTCCAGGGAACCCAACCTTGAGGCCAGATTCAATATTTGTTATCTTATCTTCTATCCAGTATGAACCAGGATGTATGTGAGACAAGAGTGTTAATGATTCGTCTTTGTCGGCACCTGTAGGTAGACATATAACGTCGTCCCAGATTTCGCCAAAGAGCTTTTCTAGATTTTTCTGCCTCAATTGCTTGGCATACTTATCTGTTGATAATGATGTAAGAGCAATGAATCTATATCCATGTTCTTCAGCTAATCTCTTGATGTAGTGCTGAGCGTCTCTTAGTGGTGGTAGGAAGCCTATGACAGCTGATTGGTTAAATATCTCAACCATTCTATGTCCTTCTTCCCTTGACATACCGAACTGCACGCCAGCATTGTATACAAACTGGGATCCTTCTACTCTTTTATGGCCCTTATGTTCCATCCAAGTAATAAAAGCATCTTCCCAATTGAGGACTACGCCATCGATGTCGGTAATAATAACTTTGTTTAATTTTTTCATAATATATCCTTAACTTGTATACACATTATACATGAAATTAGGTTTAAAGTCAACAGTAATTTAAAGACGTGGTGAGAATATCTTTATCACATCAACCTTTCCTTTGACGTTTATGTCGCCTATCTCTTTCAACTTAAAAGTATCAGGAAGTTGGTCAGCAGTCATACTAGAGATGACTGTTTTGTAATCTATAAGTTCGTGTCGAGCTGCTTTTGCTTCTAGCCTAGCTGCCAAGTTTACCGCATCACCTATAACAGAATAATCGAATCTAGTCTCTGATCCCATGTTCCCTACGATGCATGTGCCGGTATTGACTCCAGTGCCCACGTTAATATCCGGTAATCCCCTCTCTTTGTACAATTCTTTAAGCTCCGCAGTCTTAACTTCTATCTGTATCGCCGATAGTACGGCCATTTCAGCGTGATTTTCGCAATCTAAAGGTGCATTCCAGAACGCCATGATGCAATCGCCCATATATTTGTCTATTGTACCACCATTTGCAAGAATAATCAACGTCATTTCGTTCAAAAACTCATTTACAAGCTCAACAAGCCCTTCGGGGTCGTCTTGATTCTTAAAATATTCTGATATGGGCGTGAATCCAACAATGTCCATGAATAAAAAGGACATTTCACGTCTCTCACCGCCCAATTTTAGTAGTGTTGGGTCCTTTGCCAGCATATCGACCATGTCAGGTGACAGATACGTTCCAAATTGACCTTTGATCTGCTCTCTCAGCTTGTATTGGATGTAAAAGTTGTTGCCATATGTGTGGAGAGCAAGTATAATATATAATATTGTTACAAAAGTCCAATCAAGGAGCACCATTGAAGAAGTCCATGCGTATTCGGCAGCAAAGTAGGAGAAGGCAGCAGATGCTACAACGACGCAAGTGGCAAGCAGCAGAGGAAAGTAGTAAACAGCAGCTATTAGAAGGACCCCACCAAGGAGAGCTATTCCCAACTCCGCAGCATCCGTCCACCATGGGCGGGTCACCATATTCAACTCGGTACTATAACTCTGATTTAAAAGCGTTTGTACGACTGCGGCCTGAAGATGGTGAGGATATACAGGACCATGGGCAGTTGGAACTGGATTTGCCAGACCCTCAGCCGTCAGACCAATTATAACAGTCTTACCATTTAAGTTTGGGAGTGGATCCACTCCCCACTCATACTCATCAAACGTCTTATCCCACATTACCCATATTGAACCATCGCGCTCGGTCTTAAACTCTCTTGGATGAATGTATAGTGAATCAATTCCAAGGTCCTTATCTACCTTTATAGTGTACCCCTTGGTACTTGTTATGGATCTTATCACTTCGATAGGGAAACTCGAGTATGCTTTACCGCCTGATTGAACCACGAGCGGTATCTTTCTTACCAACCCGTCTGATGATGGTGTGACATTTACCATACCGACACCTCTTGCTGCCTGATCTAGTTCAGGAATGTTAGAAACAATACCTGCATACTCATCAACCCAGTTTAATGGATCACCATTGCCACTAGTAATAATATTTTCGCGTCTAGCTTCCTGTGACCTACCTTTGTTTGAACTTTTCTGAGCAAGAACAACAGCACTTGGTTCACCAGCCCATGATGCAAATACGTTATCTTGATTGAACCGATCTGGTTCTGGAAACATTATAGTAAAACCAGCTACACCTGAGTTGGCTTCTATAAGATCACTTATGATTCTTGCATAGTGGCCTCTAGGAAAAGGATACTGGCCTTCCTTGGCCAAGGTCCCTTCTCCAATATTGAGTATTACAACGTCATTAGATTTAGTTTGTGGAAGTGATGTTATCTTTGCATCGAAGCCCATGTACCTGAGCTGTTGCAGTGTTTCATTATCTGTTACTCTAAGCGATAGTCCTAAGACTAGCACAAACAGTACGGTCCATATGCTAGTTAACCAGCGCATGGATAACCCAGAAAGCCAATAGCATGGATCCAAAGACACAAAGCTGGACTATAGTCATCCAGAATACTTGTCTCATAGGATGAACCTCTACAATCGTCTCTATCCAATCTTCACTCGGGGCTAGATTAATTATCTGAAGTGTTTTCTTTTGTATCTTATCTGCCTTCCTCTGAAAGCTCCATTCTAAAAATCTATTAAGCATTAGTCACCTTGTGTTATGCTAACTGAGCATCCGCCTACAGTTATGCAGTTTTGTTGTAGAGTATAACTTTGTGAGGTAGTGCCTTGCTGTAATAATAACAAGTCTGTTCCATAGCTACCTCTCAGTTGAATGTTGGCATTGTGCTCAGCATTGTTTCCCTGTTGTGTAATCGATACGCCATTACCATCTGATGTGGTATAGAGATTAATTGTCTTACGACCGTTACCTTTTTGTGCAGTCCATATGTTATTGTTGTCGCTGAAGATTAGCTGAGCATAATAGTGCCCTGTTGTGGATCCTTGATTTGTTTGATATCCAGCAACATTGTTTCCATCACCGTGAATGTCTAGTCTTGCATAGTGACCGCCACCTTCGGTGCCGTCATAATTGAATGTTGTATCTGAAGAGCCGCTGAGAGCTACGCCTTGTCCAAATCTGACGTTATTGTTGTCACCTTCTAAATGCCATAGCTCTAAAACATTAGTTGCACCAGAAGTATTGACTTGTTCTAAATGTAGATTGAAGTCATCTCCAGTCATCCAGCATGAGTTGTCTCGGTAGCACTGAATTTTATTATCAGCACCCTTTTGGACGATAGCAATATTTAAATCGTCGCCAGTGTGTCCCTGATAGGACCCCTGCTTCAACTCAATTAAATTATCCGCCTTGCCTAATGGTGATAATAACAGAAGTACCGTCACCAACTGTAATGATATTTTTCTTACCTTCATTTTCACTTTCTATCCTCGTATTTGATCCCAATGATACTCTTATTCCTATCACACCATTGACATCTCTATAAAATACTAACTGTCCAAGACCTTTGTCAAGAAAAGTATTGTATTGTGTCTCCTTATCGAACCCTAATGAGGTTCCTGTAAACTCTTGTCCACCTTGAGCTTGTCTTGTTCCTCTTTTTAAAATGTCTACTTCTTCAATTGCTACTAATACATCTTGTAGGAAGTCTACATCTAATAAGTCCATGTCAAGTTCTGTGAACTCTAAATCATCATCTGCCAAGAAATCTTCTTTTAGATAATCTGTATCGAGATCTGTGAAGTCAAGAATGCTGGTACCAGAATCTCTATTATTTCTTGCGCTCTCTTCTTCTGCCTGTTCAATCTCTTGGGGTGGTGATACGATAAACATATTATCTATCATACCCACACTAATATTATTAATTGTCACTGGTTGTACTGGTGGGGTGCTCATACTTGATACCATAGTAGCCTGGTACGCTTCGTCTAAAGTAACTGAACCTCCTTCGTTCGTTACTATTATCCTACCTGATGGACTACAATCTCCATCAACAGTACATTCGGTTTCTGGGAGTAGTATTACTAATGTTCTTCCCAACTCATCAACCGTAGTTGTAAAATCTGTTCCTCTAACCGCAATAGTGGCTGAGGCTGTTTCGATTAAGATGTTTTCTTTTGGTATTAATCCTAATCTACCGGTGGTGAATCTAGCTGTGCCTTGAGCAAACTTGATTCCTATCTCACCATCGTTCTTATCTTTGTCCCAATAATATTTAGTTATGGTCGCTTCCGTGTGCTCCGTCATATAGAGCTCAGACCCTTCAGCAAAAGTTGCTTTCAGTCTACCATTTACAGTCTCAATAAAATCCATGGGCTGCAAGCCAACATCAAGGTTAGTGGGAAGCTGCTCACCGCCTTCGCGAGTGATCCCCCCAGAACCTTTATGCTCTACAATAGATCCTATCTCGCTTACAGGAGCTGCTCCAAGTGGTAGCGCCGCTCCAATAAGCAATAATAGAAAACTAGTCTGCAGTATCTTGTTGTTTAATATTAACTGTAGCATTTTCAGAATCAAAGTCAGCATTGATTAAACCGTAACAAGAACTTGTGCCAGTTGGGCATGTTCCTGATTGTTGGAATATATCAATGTCACCATTAGATCCAATCCACTCCATAGTGAGACTGTTATAGGCTCCGTCTTTCTGATCAATGTCAAAATTATTAGATGACCCAATTACATCGATGTTAAACGTGACGTCATCAGCATCGATATCAATATCCCAGACGTTTGAGCTGCCTGTTATATCTAAATCAAAATCTAATCTTTCAGCTGAAGCTGAATAAGCCCAGTCAAGATCAAATGTATTACTGCTTCCAGTCATAGCAACATCCACTACAGAACTATCTGCTGATCCACCATAACCGATATTCCAATCCCATATGTTAGAGCTACCTGTCATCTTTAAGTCGATGTCAGAACTATCTAATAGTGTAGGACCAAATATTTGGTTAAGGTTTCCGATCATGTCAATATCGAATGTATTATTTGAACCTGTAAAGATCCAATCAGATGCAACAACACCACTAGCAATCGTTCCACCTAACTTGTTACCATAACCTATTTGGTCAATGGTTAATGTTAAGGTGTCTCCAGATTGATCCAACAATATTTCATTGTCAGTGGTACCTACTGCATACAATACAGTCGGACATAATAAAAATGCTAACGCAATAAGTTTATTCGTTTTCATTTCTTTCCTCTTTTGTAGGGTGTAAATCGTTCGTCCCATTAGCTTGATGTGGATGACGATGTCCCTCTTTAATTTCCCAGAACCCTTTATCGTGGCCCTGGTATATCATTTCTAACACAGCCTGCTCAATACATGATCTAACAGATCGCGTTATACTCTCATTCTCAGTTGTGCCGTCTTCTATTTCTACTAGCTTTGTATCCATATCGACGAACTTAAAGACATCATACCCATCAGCAACATGCAATATAGTTTTTGATGTCTGCACATTTAATAACACTTCACCAGTTAATGTGCTAACTGCTCTCAAATGGACAACGACAATATCTCTTCGGTAGGCCTGTGAAGCACCTATTCCAAGATAACGAGCACCGTGTCCGCCAGTCTCAACATTGGTATCAAAGCCAATGATTCCGCCTTCCAAAACCATTCCAGCGAACAGCAAGGGGGCGAGTCCTGTATTATCTTTCTCGTTATATTGCTCTCTTGTAGTCCTCACAATCTGACGCTCACGCGTGAGGTGATCTATGCCGACTCGTTCGACGACTCTAAACCACGTTCCATTGCCAGCAGTTTTGAGGGCATCGATGAGCATTGTCTCACCCCCTTGGGTCACTGCTGTACTGAATAAAGCTGCACCATCCATTTGTTTACGTTGTCCAGTTTTATCTGGAAACGAATACACAGCAACTATTGGTTGCTTCTCTGGTGCTGGTAAACCTTTTAGCTCTTCATGTGTTGGCATTTCAACTACTTGAGGAGGCTCGATACATTCTCCGATGGATTGCATTACTGTGTAATACGGATCCACTCCGGACGGTTTTATATTGCATGTGTCGTTCATTGAAGGGAACGAAGCACACCCTGATATCAGAGCAGCAAAAAGTATGATACTTGTATGATACTTTTTAACCACCGTCGGTCCCTGCAAAGGTACCTGTACCAATGGGTATGATGATTACAGTCTGGCTACCATTCGGATCTACGATAGTCATTATAATAACATCCTCGCCTTCCGTACATGCCATGGAAGCTGGATTACAGATTGTCTGTTCGTATGTAATCATGTTGCCGTCAATCATAAACGATCCAAAGGTACTGCCCTCACCACTAAACAATTGTTCAACCAACTGTTTTGATAACTGAGCAAATATCCTTGACTCTAAATTTCTCATAAATTTAGCTAGTGTTGTATTCTCTTCAGCACGCTGTGCTGCTAACAAAGCTGCCTCGACGTCATCCTTGATGGCGTCTCTCCTGATCTTCTCTTGGTTCTCAATTGTCAAATAATGTGAGCTGGTACCTACACCACTGAACGAAGGTGATTTAAATTTGTGTACTAACTCATCTGCTGCTGCGTAATTAATTCCAAGCGTAACAGCTCCTACTAATAGTATTAGTCTTACAACGTGTAATTTACTTTCAATTTTTCTTATCATTTCTTTCTCTTCTCCTGCAACGCTTCTTTCTCTGCAGCGTCATCAATAACAGCCTGTTGGTCTCTATATGTCAGTACAACATTAACTTTTTGTTGTAACCTTATCATATCTTGATCCAACATTCTCATTTGATCAATTACTTTAATCAATGCCATGTGCATGGTAGATAGTTTGGGATTGAGTTCTGTGATCACGAATCTCCAAACATAGTATATAAAGTAGCCCATCCCAACAGCCATGACAATTGGGAAACCAAACTCGTTTATAAGTGTGGCGACATTATTCATTAATCTCTACGGACGTCTAACTTCCCGTCCTCAATAAAATTCTCTGCTCTTGCAATTCTGTCTATGTCTGGTCTTAATCCTAATGATGCACCCACAAGCATATCGATTTTAATCATATCGTTGTTCATAGCACGCGCTCGACTTTCTAATGATTTACAAAATATGGTAAGGGTATCAATTTGTTTTAATACACCATGAAGTATTTGCTTAATTACCATGAAGATAAAAAAGCCCATAACTAAAGCACCAGCGATAGGTGCCCCAACATCTTTAATCAGAGTAAACATATCCATGCACTTATTTATAAGGAACGAACTGCTATCTGTAGATGTGAAGTAATATATTGGTTGAGGGTTCGATGACTACGAAGTCAGAGGTGAGTTCTACTGGAGCTCCAGAAGGTATTTTGTGTCCAAGTGTACTGTTTGTTATAGTAGCATCATGGACAGGTATTAGATAATCGACAGTGCCTTTCTTGTGGATAGTAAACTCTCCATCCTCTTTCCAAGTGAAGTGAGCACCATTCTTCCAACCTTGATCTGCATAGTTCTCCATCTTAAATCCTTCTGGACCAGATGGCATGAACGTAACGCATATTGTCTTATTGTCGTTTTCATATTTGACAGTGAATGGTCTTGGCGACCTTACTTGATTCATAATTTGAGGACAGTATTGATTGTCGTCAAGCAACCCAGAGTTTAGTAACTTATACTTCCTATCTGTTATGTCAGAGTTGAATGGTACTACAATTGAATTGTCTCTAGTTTCAAATAAGTTGTCTCCTATCTCATCAGAGATATCTTCCATGCCCCATTCAATTTTGTTTTTATTTTTAGCCATCAATCGCATCTGCTTCGGTGGCCATAGATCACTGTCGCCGGAGACTAATTTATTTTCTTGACCCCTATGTAACCAACCCGCTTTGGATCCAAAGTAAATAAGCATCTCATAGATAGCGTCTGTAGATAATCTAACTGCCCATGGTATACTAACTGGCTCATTGCCTACGAACTCAGTATCGATACCTTGCATTTGAATTTCATCGCCTGCCTCAATCATTTGGGTATGCGATATGATTTGTTGTGACTGTCCTACAAATGTTTTTACTGTTCTCATATTTCCCAATCACCTCGTTCTGTTCTTATACCATTATCTATAATAGTAGTCGCAGCTATTTCAAACGCTGCAGCATCCATCAAGTGGTGTTGAACATATACTCGTTCTGTTGCTCTGATAATAGTCTCATAGTTAGAAGGTAATGGTGCATCAGCTTCTTTAGGTACTATGATAATTTGGACGACATCAGACTCAGCGAACTTAGCCTTCACAGCATATGCAGTGCTATTAATAACACCTTCTACGTCTACGGATTCTATATTGAAAGAGTTTCTCATATGGGTATTTATATAAAGCAACACCCACTTGTTAGAGCGGGTGTTTGTTGGTTTAAAATCTAGCTGTTTGAAAGTAGATTATCAGGAAAGGCAAGGCGAGGGGCAAAGTCATCAACGTCATCATTTGCAGTAATTCACAGATCTTACATACTCGTTCGTTCTGTTTAGCTTCTTCAAACTTTGTATCAATGAACTTCGCAGTCCGCTTAAGCGCAACTACAGTAGTCATTATATCCTCCTAAGGATTAAAGTTTATGTTATTGATAACTCTTATAAAGAATTATCACCGTTATTTATAATAATTTATGTCTATAAAGATAACAATATCGATTACCATTTGTGATCACGAGGATCCCATTTAAACATAGGTTACCTATATACTATATGTGGAAAAGAATTCATCAACTGATGAAATCTGGTAGACTACACAAGGTAGTTAAGATAGCAAAGCTGGCTTAGTCCAGCGATACCAATCAGGTTTCTCATCAATACGTTCTTGGATCCGCTGTCTGACAATCAATTGCTCAGCCTCAGTAGGAGTCCAATCTAAGTATAATTCATCCGGCCACTGCTCACGTTTAAATACACGATCAGGACTTGGCTTCATACCTCTGCGTTTCATTTCTGAGACTAACTCTTCATAACGCTTATGTAGATACAGTCCTTTATTATAAAAGAACTTAACGTGTCCACTATTAAGTGTAAAGGTCTCTGGCCAGGTCTTCTTGTTCTTCTCCCAATGAGGAGACTTCAAAGATCTCTGCAAAGCAGATCCCACCATGAACATTTCTCTATACTCAGCAACTAAATGCTGGTCAGCTAACTCTTCTGATGGTACAATATTAATTCTGGTCATGGGTCCATTATACATGGATCTCACATAAATGTCAACGCCAAAATGGTCCGTGATACCAAACAACTAATGCTCGTCTAATACCAGATTCTAATTTAGTGACCTCATGTTGCTTCCATGAAGGGAATACGAATGCGTCCCCTTGGATAGGATCAGTACGTACTGTAGATCCATCATCTTTATAAAACCTCAAGGCACATCCTGTGTAGTATGATGCATTAGTGAGTTCGAGGCTCATGCTGAGCTTACGTACATCCCCACCATAATGTCTTTCGTTTAAATATGAGTCGGAATGTTTTTGAAAGAAGTCATCGGTATCTGAATACTCAACCATTTGGATTTCAATATTGCCCCAATCAATATCTTGGGGATACTCTTTTCGTTGATAGTAGATGAACGCTTGGTCCAACATTGGCTTCCACCAGGCATTTAATAATAGGTTACTAGGACAGCTGTATACTGTCCCCTTTCTAGTTTCTGTATTAACGCCATCGTTGGCAGGGTTATTGGTATACACCTCAGCAGGTTTTGGATCCCACTTGAGTGCATCCTCAACTAT
>Ga0208814_1000176_pt1 | contig 47220 bp, 38 predicted proteins | sample MalvirAntarct_55_FD_184253 | JGI IMG/M metagenome (GOLD analysis project Ga0208814, IMG submission 184253) | Marine viral communities from the Global Malaspina Expedition - Malaspina viral metaG Antarct_55 (SPAdes) (version 2) | ecosystem: Environmental > Aquatic > Marine > Oceanic | place... | reverse complement strand
CACATATCCAATACTTTTTCTCGAGAAGAGTTTAGACACCATTCTTATATTTCCCCAAATGCAAAAGGAATTATAGTAGGTTTTGGCTTGAAAAGCTATGAATTGGCACTAAAAAGTTTTTTATAAAAAACGCCCCATTTTCATAGAGCGTTTTTTACTTATGTAGTAAATTTTTAAAGATGTATCACTTCACCATAAGCGTCAGCAACAGCTTCCATAACTGCTTCACTCATGGTAGGATGAGGGTGTATAGTTTTTAAAACTTCATGCCCGGTAGTTTCTAACTTTCTACCTAAAACAGCTTCCGCAATCATATCGGTTACGCCAGCGCCAATCATATGGCATCCTAACCATTCTCCGTATTTAGCATCAAAAATCACCTTTACAAATCCTTCTTTAGTTCCAGCTGCACTTGCTTTTCCAGAAGCTGAAAACGGGAATTTTCCAACTTTAATATCATATCCATTTTCGATGGCTTGTTTTTCAGTGAATCCAACAGAAGCAATTTCAGGGGTCGCATAGGTGCATCCAGGAATATTTCCATAATCAATTGATTCTATATGCATTCCTTTTATTTTTTCAATACAAGTAATACCTTCTGCAGATGCTACATGAGCTAATGCAGGACCGGGAGTTATATCTCCAATAGCATAATAACCTGGGATGTTAGTTTGGTACCAATCATTTACTAATATTTTATCACGATCTACAACAATTCCTACCTCTTCTAAACCAATATTTTCTAAGTTTGATTTTATTCCTACAGCAGAAAGCACAATTTCAGCTTCTAAAATTTCTTCTCCTTTTTTAGTTTTAACACTCGCTTTTATAGTTTTCCCTGAGGTGTCAACACTTTCCACAGATGAATTGGTCATCACTTTAATTCCTGCTTTTTTAAATGAGCGTTCAAATTGCTTTGATACTTCTTCATCTTCTAGAGGAACTAAATTTGGTAAGTATTCTACAATAGTTACCTTGGTTCCCATGGCATTGTAGAAATGTGCAAATTCAGCTCCAATTGCACCACTACCAACTACGATCATACTTTTAGGTTGCTTTTTTAAAGTCATAGCTTCTCTATATCCAATTACTTTTTTACCATCTTGAGGTATATTTGGTAATTGTCTTGAGCGAGACCCTGTAGCTATTATTATGTGGTCTGCTGTATATTCTTTTCCATCAACTTCCACTTTTTTTCCTGGTTTTAGTTTTCCAAAACCATTGATGACATCAATCTTATTTTTTTTCATTAAAAACTGAACACCATTACTCATTCCATTCGCTACCCCACGACTACGTTCTACCACTTTAGTGAAGTCTTTATCTGGATTTTCTAAACTTAAACCATAATCTTCTGCATGTTTTAAATAATCGAATACTTGAGCGCTTTTAAGCAATGCTTTAGTTGGAATACAGCCCCAATTAAGGCAAACACCACCTAAACTTTCTTTTTCTATAACTGCGGTTTTGAAACCTAATTGTGATGCTCTAATAGCGGTAACATACCCGCCAGGACCACTTCCTAAAACTATAATATCGTATTTGCTCATTTTGTTGATTTTTATTAGTTTTCTAAAATGCGAAATTACAAAATGTATATGTAATGCAATAAAAAAGCATCATAAATCAATTCCAAAAAAGAATATAATTATAGATGCTACTTTAAAATTAATTATAAAAATTAATCTTTCTTAAAATCGATAGATAATGAATTTACACAATAACGTTGGCCAGTTTCGGTTGGGCCATCGTTAAAAAGATGACCGATGTGACCACCACAGTTATTACAGACAATCTCTGTTCGCACCATTCCAAGACTTTTATCCAGTACATTTTTTATACTTCCTTCAATTGCGTCGTCAAAAGAGGGCCAGCCACAACCACTTTCAAACTTTTGGTTACTTTTAAATAATGGAACATTGCAGGCTCCACATTGATAGTTACCGTTTTCAAAATGAAGATTAAACTTCCCAGTGAATGGACGTTCTGTTCCTTTTTCACGTAACACATGATAGGCTTCCTTTGAAAGTTTCTCTTTCCAGTATTCTTCAGATTCTTGATTTGGGAATATATTATTTTTCATCCATTTTTTTTATGGGAATAAATTTAAGAGCCGCACCATTAATACAATGCCTTAAGCCAGTCGTGTTAGTAGGGCCATCGTTAAAGACATGACCTAAATGACCACCACAGCTTGCACAATGCTCTTCCGTTCTAGTATATAGCAAGTCATTATCAGTTGAGAATTCTACATTGGCTTTTATTTCACGATCGAAACTTGGCCAACCTGAACCGCTATCAAATTTATATTCACTTTTAAATAAAGGTGTTTCACAGGCTGCACAAATATATGTACCCTTGTTATGGTTTTTATTAAATTCACTCGAGAAGGGACGTTCAGTGCCTTTTTCACGCAAAATATAATACTCTTGTGGGCTAAGCGTTTCTTTCCATTCTGCTTCGGTCTTAGTAATAGGAAAAAAATCTGTACCTTTCTTAGACTGAGCTTTTGTGTTACAGCTAAATAATACAATACTAAATAACAAAAATGCAACGTTTTTCATTCTAAATTATAATGTTTAATTTTTATAAAATATTTAATTTACACACGATTAGTTTGAAAGTAATTGAATGTCTGAAGCTTCTAATTGTATTTTATTCATTAACTCATTCATTCCTAGGTTGCTATTTGCATATTCAGCTGGAAGAATTGCTATTCTAAATATTTGGTTGTCAGTATATTCAACGCCTAAGGTATTTAAATTAAAATTTGCATCTAAGAAGATATTTACATCTGTATAAGTATGGTCAAATGTATATAATAGCGTTCCTTGATTTAGAAAATACATTTGAGGTAATTGACTCCAAACATCAATATTACCATCGACTACATCTTCTAATAAATAAACTAAAACAACATCAGATTCATAAACTACTATATCTGATGGAAATGTTACCAGTCTACTATAACTATTATTTGGATTAAAATTTGCAGAAGCTTCAAATACTTTACCTAATTCTGAATAACCCGGAGGTCCAGCAGGTCCGGTACAAGAAATTAATAAAACGAATGCACAAAGTGTGAATAGTAAAGATAGTTTTTTCATAATTATTATTATTTTTAAAATTTAATTGCAAAATTCATTCCAAAAGAAAATACAGATTGTAAATATATAAAAATTAGTATCTTTAAAAGTTTTAATATCACAATAATTAAAATTATCATCTGATCTTTTTTGGTCTTAATTAATTATAATATTTAATATGCAATACCTAAAAAAGGGAAGTAAAAAATTAATGAATGCTTGGGCATTTTATGATTGGGCAAATTCAGTGTATAGCTTAGTAATTATATCTGCTGTATTCCCAATTTATTATCAAGCTTTGTTTAGTTCTGCAGGAATTAATTCAGTCACTATTTTTGGAGGTGAAATAAGAAGCACCCCACTTATCAGCTATACGACAGCTGCTGCATTTGTTATTGTTTCTTTTCTAATTCCAATTCTTTCTGGTATTGCTGATTTTGTGGGTAATAAGAAATTTTTTATGAAGTTTTTTTGTTATTTGGGAGCGCTTTCTTGTATAGGTTTGTATTTTTTTAGCCTAGAAAATATTTTGGGTAGTTTATTGTTATATTTTTTGGCATTAATTGGTTTTTGGATTAGCTGGGTATTTTATAATTCCTATTTGCCAGATATAGCATTTCCAGAACAACAAGATAGATTAAGTGCAAAAGGATTTTCATTAGGGTATATAGGAAGTGTTATTTTGCTATTATTTAATTTGGCAATGATAATGATGCCAGCTGTTTTTGGCTTGGGTGACGACGGTGCTGCAAAAATGCTAGCAATGAAATATTCTTTTATCTCTGTGGGAATTTGGTGGATTGTTTTTAGTCAATATACTTTTTATTATTTGCCGAAAGGAAATAAATCTAATAATAAAATTTCATGGAGAATTTTACTGGATGGCTATAAAGAGTTACTAAGTGTATATCGATCATTGTCTGAAAACATAATGCTTAAACGTTATTTGTCAGCTTTTTTTGTTTACAGTATGGCAGTGCAAACGGTAATGTTAGTTGCTGCTTATTTTGGAGAACAAGAGATAAATTGGGGCGATGATGATCAAAAAACAATTGGTTTAATTATAAGTATTTTAATTATACAATTAGTTGCAATTATTGGAGCTCAATTAACATCAAAAGCTTCAGAGAAATATGGAAATATCCCTACACTAATTGTAATTAATGGAATTTGGGCAATAATATGCATTGTTGCATTTTTTATTACTTCTCCTTTTCAATTTTATGCCACTGCTGGATTTGTTGGTTTGGTTATGGGTGGTATTCAAGCTTTGTCAAGATCTACCTATTCAAAATTTTTACCAGTTACAAAAGATACCGCCTCTTATTTTAGTTTTTATGATGTTTCTGAAAAAATCGGAATTGTAATCGGAATGTTAATATATGGTATCATTGATCAATTAACGGGTAGTATGCGTAATTCTATCTTGTTTTTAGTGGTGTTTTTTATAATTGGGGCACTTTTATTATTTAGAATCCCAAGAAATAAGTAAAACTCCACAATTTTTATTTATGTTTGTTGTTATAAAGAAATAAAAACTACTTATGAAGAAATTTGAACTCTTAAAATGGATAATTGCCTTAGTTGTTCTTATTAATTTTTCTGCTTGCCTTAATGAACCCTTAGAAGGAGAGTTTCCTCAGAATGAGGATATAATTAACATAGATGAGGGAGGATTTAGAGCTGATATAGGTTTTAATAGATTTACTGCAGATGTTGCAGTTGGAGTATTGAGTACTACCAATATTTTAACCATAATGGGTTCTATAACAGAAACTGGAGAAAGTATTGTCTTGATTGTTGGAAACCCTGAAATTGGGACATTTAATTTAACAGCTGGATTAGGGACTGATAATAGTGGATCTTATTTTGAAACCGAAACGAGTAATTCTTATGTTTCTTTTGGTGCATCTGGAGCCTCAGGTCAATTAAGTATCACTGAGTTTGATGTTCAAAATTTAAAAATCACTGGAACCTTTAGTTTTACAGGAACCAGATTCGCTTTAGATGAAGCGGGGAATCCAATATTAGATGCTGCTGGGAATCCAGTTATCGAAGATGAAGAGATTACTAATGGAATTTTCAATAAAATTAGTTTTACTAACGAAGACCAAGGCGGTGGTGGAACACCAATTAATGATGTGTTTTTTGCAAAAGTAGATGGAGTTGATTTTGATAGTGAATCGGTAACGACTACATTAAATGAAGTTGCAGGAGTTTCTGTAGTTAAGATTGTTGCTGTAAATGAAGAAGGAGAAATTATGCGAATTGATATTCCTGAAGATTTAGGTCTTGGAACCCATGATATGTTAGCGCTTTCCGATGGCACAAAATTAATTAGTTTATACAATCCTGCAACTATTGGAGAGAACTTAACCTCCAGTCCAGGAACTATTAACATTACTAGGTTCAATACCTTTACGGGAATTATTGAAGCAACTTTCAATTTCACTGCAACTGATCCATTAGGATTAGATCCAACGGTAGCTGAGATTACTGAAGGTAATTTTAAAGTAGATTATATTTCATCTCCTGGAGATACGGTTACCAGTTTCACTGCAACGATTGATGGTGAAGTTTTTGGTCCAGATTCTATTTTTGTAGGAGAATCTATATTTAATGGAGTTTCTCGATTTAATATAACTGCCATTGTTTCTAATACAGGTCAAAAAATGGGATTATTTTTTCCAAAAAATATTGAAGTTGGAACTTATGAATTGACAACTAGTTTAATAAATGGTAATGAGAAATTTAGTCAATACACTCCAGAAATTGGCGTTTCAATGACTTATATATCTAGTCCAGGTATCTTAACTATTTTGGATTATGATTTGGGAGCTAGAATAATTGAAGGGACTTTTTCATTTTCAGCAATAGATCAAACAAGTCAAGATCCAACAGTATATGTAGTTACTGAAGGTGAGTTTACGTTAGAATTTTAATAGATAATCTATTTTAACATAAAAAAGGCCTCCTGAATCAATTTAGGAGGCCTTTTTATGGTTTAAACTATATTTCTAGTTAGAACTTATATCTCCAGATCCCATTACTTTAGTATCACTAGTTCGAGGGTTCCCTGAGTAATTGATATCTCCAGATCCATTTACTCTAGCTTTAATATTTTTATTAGCTACAACTCTTGCATCTCCAGAACCTGAAACATAAGCTTCAACGTTTTGTGCATTTAAAGATCCACCATCAAAGTCTCCACTACCTGTAACTTTAATTTCTAATTTAGTTGTGGTACCAGTGATTTTTAGATCACCCGATCCAGTTACTTTAGCATCAATACTATTAGCTTCCACATCAATAGTCATATCACCTGATCCAGTAACTTCTGCCTCAAATTGATCGCTTTTAATTTGATCATTAGTTAAAACATCACCCGAGCCAGTCAGAGATACATTATCCAAACTTGTAAAAGGTACTTTAATATGAACGTCCTTTTTAGTACTAATATTTATATTGTTTTTAATTTTAATTTTTAAAATTCCTTTATTAGATTCAATAGTTACATATTCATGAATGTTTTCATCAGTAGTTACTCTAATAGTTCCCTCTGTACCTTTTTCCAATATAACATCCATACTACCAACAACATCTACTTTATGGTAATCTGAAGTTGTATGGATTTTAGTCGTTATATTTCCGTTTCCTTTTACTTTTTTAAATTGAGCATTACTAGTAGTATAAGTTAATAATGTTAATGCTATTACTAAAGAATAATGTATTAGTTTTTTCATTTTCGTTGTTTTTATATTAATATTTAATTAGTGTTGCAATGATAACATTTGTTACTCTAAAGATAGTATATCTAAAATAATGGTTTCCTTATTTATTAGTTTTTGAAATTTATTTAATCAATACTATTAGCAGCGATTAGAATGGCATAACAATTGACTTAAATTAAAAAAGAATAAAGACTGTTATAAAGCTAATGACTGAATTTCAGTAACGTAAATAAGATTAATAAAATATAATACATGATGTACTACTATTTTAAATGTAATAGTTGTGCCATTATGTCCTAAACAAATATATGGCTAGATCAAAAATAACATCTCTCGACAGTTTGTCATTTCAAGATTTAAATGAAGATGCAGAATTAATTCCTTTAATGACTCCTGAAGATGAGGAAGCGATGAATAAAGAAGAATTGCCAGAAATACTACCTATTTTGCCTTTGAGAAATACGGTGCTTTTTCCTGGTGTGGTAATACCCATTACTGCTGGACGTGATAAATCTATCGAATTAATTAATGAAACCAATAAAGGAAATAAAGTCATTGGTGTCGTTTCTCAAATAGATGAAAATGTAGAAAATCCAGAATTAAAAGATATAAATAAGGTGGGCACGGTTGCAAAAATATTAAGGGTACTAAAAATGCCTGATGGTAATACAACTGTAATTTTACAGGGTCAAAAACGTTTTGAAGTTAGTGAGGTAATCACTTCTACACCGTATATGACTGCGACCATTAAGGAAGTTCCTGAAGCCAGACCTGCAAAGGAGAATGAAGAGTTTAAGGCGATTATAGATTCGATAAAGGAAAAATCATTAAAAATCATTAAAAACAGTCCTAATATACCCTCTGAGGCAGCTTTTGCTATTAAAAACATTGAGAGTAGTTCGTTTTTAATCAATTTTGTTTCCTCTAATCTAAATGTTTCTGTTGGTGATAAACAAAACCTTTTAGAAATAAATGACCTTAAAGTACGTGCAATGGAAACATTGCGCTTTATGGAAATTGAATTGAAAAAATTATCACTTCGAATCGATATTCAATCTAAAGTTGAAAGTGATATAAGTCAACAACAAAAAGAATATTTTCTTCATCAACAGATGAAGACTATTCAAGAAGAACTAGGTGGTAATACTTCTGAAGAAGAAATAGAAGAAATGAGAGCGCGTTCCAAAAAGAAAATTTGGAATAAAGAAGTCGCTGAGCATTTTGAAAAAGAGTTGGCTAAATTGCAGCGTATGAATCCACAAGTTGCAGAATATGGAATACAACGTAATTATTTAGAATTGTATTTAGATTTGCCTTGGGACGAATATAGTACAGATAAATTTAATTTAAAAAGAGCTCGTAAAATACTAGATCGAGATCATTTTGGTTTGGACGATGTAAAAAAACGGATTATAGAGCATCTTGCAGTTTTAAAGCTTCGTAACGATATGAAATCTCCAATTTTGTGTTTATATGGACCTCCTGGTGTGGGAAAAACTTCATTAGGGAAATCTATAGCTGAAGCATTGGGAAGAAAATATGTAAGAATGTCTTTAGGTGGTTTGAGAGATGAATCTGAAATTAGAGGGCATCGTAAAACGTACATTGGTGCAATGCCTGGTAGAATACTAAAAAACATTAAAAAAGCTGAAACAGGAAATCCGGTTTTTGTGTTAGATGAAATTGATAAACTATCCGTTGGAAGTCAAGGAGACCCTTCCTCAGCAATGCTAGAAGTATTAGATCCAGAACAAAATAACTCATTTTATGATAATTTCTTAGAAGTTGGATATGACTTATCTAAAGTTATGTTTGTCGCAACCTCAAATAGTTTGGGTACTATACAACCTGCACTTCGCGATCGTATGGAAATTATTAATGTATCTGGTTATACTATTGAAGAAAAAATTGAGATTGCAAAGCGTCACTTATTACCAAAGCAATTATCAGATCATGGTTTAACTACAAATGATTTAAAAATTGGAAAACCACAGCTAGAGAAAATTGTTGAAGGATATACTCGTGAAAGTGGTGTAAGAGGATTGGAAAAGCAATTGGCGAAAATGGTTCGTTATGCTGCGATGAAAATTGCAATGGAAGAAGACTATGTCAAAAAGGTAAGCAATGATATTATTGTTGAAGTATTAGGAGCTCCAAGATTAGAAAGAGATAAATATGAAAATAATGATGTAGCTGGTGTTGTTACTGGCTTAGCTTGGACAAGAGTTGGAGGAGATATTTTATTTATTGAGTCTATTATCTCTAAAGGAAAAGGCAATCTTACTTTAACTGGTAATTTAGGTAAGGTAATGAAAGAATCTGCTACTATTGCAATGGAATACATCAAAGCGAATGCAGAGCTATTAGGAGTTTCTCCAGGTGTATTTAGTAAATACAATGTGCATATTCATGTTCCGGAAGGAGCGACTCCAAAAGATGGACCAAGTGCTGGGATCACCATGTTAACTTCTTTAGTTTCTTTATATACTCAACGGAAAGTGAAAAGTAGTTTAGCAATGACAGGAGAGATTACCTTAAGGGGCAAAGTGCTTCCTGTAGGTGGTATTAAAGAAAAAATATTAGCTGCAAAAAGAGCACATATAAAAGAGATTATGCTTTGTGAAGACAATAGGAGGGATATTGAAGAAATTAAGCCTGAATATATAAAAGGATTGACATTTCACTATGTTAAAGAAATGAGTCAGGTTATCGACGTTGCACTTACAAAACAAAAAGTAAAAAACGCAAAAAAAATTTCTTAATAACTTTGTACGAAAAGTGTTTTTAAGCACTAAAGACTAGTGTTTAACGATCTTTTTTGAGTGTTATGAAATTCAGGTATTATATTCATCAATATTAAGTTATTTAATAAATCAAAATAAATTATACTTGTAGTCGTTTAAACTTCAGAAAAAGGAATAGTGCGTTCATGAGCCAAAAGCTTATTTTATTGGGTATTTTATTATTATCAATTTTTGCAAATGCTCAAGTTGGTGGCAAATATGCATACCAATTTTTAAATCTTACTACTTCGCCAAGAATGGCTGCATTGGGCGGGAAAAACATTACAAATTACGATTATGACCCTACACAAGCACTCGTAAATCCTGCAAGTATTAATCCTGAAATGGATAACCATTTGTCGATGAATTATGTGAATTATATCGGTGATGTTAATTATGGATCTGCTGCATATGCTTATTTATGGGATAGAAGAACTCAAGTGCTGCATGCTGGAGTTACCTATGTAAATTATGGAAATTTTGACGGATATGATGAACAGGGGAATCCTACTAATAGTTTTAGTGGTAGTGAAGTAGCATTTTCCTTAGGACATGCAAGAAATATAGCTTTTTCTGATTTTTATATAGGTGGAAATTTAAAATTAATATCATCTGCTTTAGAGCAATACTCTTCTTTTGGTATTGCTGTAGACATTGGAATCATGTATGTTTATAAAGATTGGGATCTTAATATTTCTGGTGTTATAAGGAATGTAGGAACCCAAATTAACCCATATGATGGAATTTATGAACCTTTGCCATTAGAAGTGATATTAGGAATTTCACAGACCTTAATGAATGTTCCGATAAGATGGCATCTTACTTTTGAAAATATGCAGGTTTGGAATATCGCTTTTGTAAACCCCAATAGAGATGAAACAGATTTAGAAGGAAATGTTACAGCTGAAAATATAAATGTTATAGACGATATATTTAGACATACTATCTTAGGTATAGAACTTTTTCCAGACAAAGGATTTAATGTTAGATTAGGTTATAATTTTAGAAGAGGAGAGGAGTTGCTAATTGTTGAAAAAAGAGCTTTTGCAGGTCTTAGTGCAGGTTTTTCAGTGAAATTCAATAAGTTGAGGTTAAGTTATACTTATGCTAAATATAGCTCAGCTGCTGCTTCAAGTTATTTTGGTTTGATGTTAAATCTTCAATAATTGTATTTTTTAATTTAAAAAAATGTTATTTTTCAATCACATTAAATTTATATAAATTGAAAAAAATTATAATTGCTATTGACGGGTATTCTTCTACTGGAAAAAGTACAGTAGCAAAACAACTAGCCGATTATTTAGATTATACATATGTTGACTCTGGTGCGATGTATAGAGCAGTTGCATTATTTGCATTGCAAAATAATTACATATCAAAAAATAGTTTTGATCAAGAACTTTTTATTAAAGCACTCCCAGAAATAGAATTGGATTTTAAAAAAGAAAATGATAACTCCAAAACAAATATGTTTCTGAATGGTGTTAATGTGGAAAAAGAAATTAGATCGATGTATGTTTCCGATTTTGTAAGTCCGGTAGCGACTCTTTCAGAAGTAAGAAAGAAATTAGTTGCTATTCAGCATCAAATGGGTGTTAAAAAGGGCATCGTAATGGACGGGCGTGATATTGGTACTATTGTTTTTCCTAAGGCAGAATTAAAAATATTTATGAATGCTGATGCTGAGGTTAGAGCGATGAGAAGATTTAATGAATTAAAAGAAAAAAATCAAACAATTACCTATGATGAGATTTTGAAAAATGTTCAAAAAAGGGATTTACTAGATACCACACGAGAAGACTCTCCTTTAATTATAGCAAATGATGCGATAGAACTAGATAATTCAGAAACAAATAAAGAAGATCAATTTCATATTATTTTGCAACTTGCTAAAGATAGAATTGCGTCTAGAATTTAAAACAAATTATCATGATGAAAACAATTAACCATAAGCTGTTATTTTTTGCATTGTTAATAAGTGCAATCGGTTTTGCTCAAAAATACACAAAGACGGATACGTCCGAACTAAGCAAAAAATGGAATGAAACTACGTTTTACGCTTCTAAGTCTTTCACTGAAAATATTACTGAGGTTCCAAGTTTTTCTACATTGAAAAAAAACTTAGAATTAGGCTCAAGTGCAAAAGAAATTGAAGATCAAGAAATGGTTACTATTTTTGCGATGACTAATAATGGTTACGAAAAATTACAAGGAGTTAACGATTCTATTTTTGATATTGTACCGATAGCTAATAGAATTGCAATTATAAAGTACCACGTAATACCAGGAAGGGTTGATAAGCGTTCTATTAAAAAATCAATACAACACAAAGGAGAAATTGCTTATTTTACTACCTTACAGGGGGTTAAATTAGGTGTAAAAGAGGAAAATAGCCAATTATTTTTAGTGGATTCATTTGGAAATACTTCTGTTATTTCAGCTACAGATTTTTACCATAAAAATGGTTTTTTTCATATAGTTGATGGGTATGTACTTCCTGCTTTAGACTGATAAAAAATTTAAGAATTAATAATTATCGCAAGCTCGCACCGAATTCGCTTTCGAAATTTTGCTGTAGCTTTTTCATAATCTTGTCTATTTGTTTATCTGTAAGTGTCCTTTTTTCGTCTTGTAATGTAAAACTTAATGCATACGATTTTTTACCCTCTGGCAGTTTACTTCCTGTATAAACGTCAAATAAATTAATATTTTTAAGTAATTTTTTTTCTGTTTTTTGAGCAGTTTTCTTTAAAGAGTCAAATGTTATGCTTTCATCAATTAACAATGCAAGATCACGTTTTACTTTTGGAAATTTTGGAATCGCTTTAAGCTTAAAGTTGTCAGTAGCTATTTCTTCTAATACTTCATCCCATTTAAAGTCGGCATAAAAAGTTTCTGCATTAATCCCAAATGCAGCGGTGATACTTTTATTAATGGCACCAAATTCTACCAATAATTTATCGTTTTTTGAAAATGATAGACCTTCAGAGAAATTTTCATCTTTGGTTCCATTTTCAGAATAATCTGTAATCCCTAATCTGTCTAATACATTAATAACGAATCCTTTAAAATAAAAAAATGTACTTTTTGAAGAAGGTAAAGCCCAGTTTTCATCATCTTTTAATCCTGAAACTAATAATGATAAATGCTTTGGTTCTTGACGGCCAGCATCATATTGATGGTATGTTTTTCCGAATTCAAATAATTTAAGATCGCTTATTTTTCGGTTAGTATTAAAGGACAATGCTTCTAAAGCGTTAAACAACATTGATTGTCTCATTACCGATAAATCATTGCTTAATGGATTTAGCATTTCTATGTTATTTTCATGCCTTAGTGCTTTGCTTAAATCAATGTATTTTGGAGTTGTAAGAGAATTTCCCATCATCTCGTGAAATCCTAGAGCAGTAAGTTGATTTCCAATTTTATTCTGAATTTGATAATCTTCAATTAATTGATTTGCAGAAATAGAAGCGTTTAGCTTTTCAGTAAATTTAATATTATTATAACCATACACTCTTAAAATTTCTTCAATAACATCAGCTTCACGAGTTACATCATTTCGGTAAGCAGGTATCGTCATTCCTAATCCAGCTTCCGTAACATTATTGATTTTAATATCTAATGAAGTTAATATCTCTTTTATAATTTCTTTCGGAATTTCTTCTCCTATAAGACTACTAGTATTATCAAAATTTAAAAAAACTTGATGATCCTGAATTTTCTTAGGATAAATATCCATAACATCACTAGTAATTTTACCTCCAGCTATTTCAATTATAAGCAATGCTGCACGAATTAAGGCATATTCTGTTAAGTTAGGATCAATGCCTCTTTCAAAACGAAACGAAGCATCTGTATTTAAAGCGTGACGTTTTGCTGTTTTACGTATGCTAATAGGATTAAAATAAGCACTTTCTAAAAATATATTTTCAGTGTTCTGGGTAACTCCACTTTCTATGCCTCCAAATACTCCAGCTATACACATTGGTTTTTCGGCATCACAAATCATTAAATCATCTTCATGAAGCTCTCTTTCTACACCATCTAATGTGATAAATTTTGTTCCTTTTGCAACGGTTTTTACTATAATTTTATCACCGGATATTTTACTGCTATCAAAAGCGTGTAAAGGTTGTCCTAATTCGTGTAAAACATAATTTGTAGCATCAACAATATTGTTTGTTGGAACTATTCCAATAGATCTTAGTCTATTTTGAATCCATTTTGGAGACTCTTTGACTTTAACACCACTGATAGTTACTCCACAATACCTTGGAGCTAAATTATTGTCTTTAATTTGGATATCAATTTTATGAGTTCTATTTTCAACTCCAAAACTACTGTTTGAGGGAGTAATTAATTCTATTAAAACCTCATTTCTTAATAGGCCAGCTTTTAAGTCACGTGCAACTCCAAGATGGCTCATTGCATCTGCTCTATTAGGTGTTAAACCTATTTCGAAAACGTGATCATTTTCAACTTCAAAAATATCAGAACCAAGTGTACCTGTAGCAATATTTTTATCAAGAATCATAATACCATCATGACTTTTTCCTAGACCTAATTCATCTTCAGCACAAATCATTCCATGACTTTCCTCACCGCGGATTTTACCTTTTTTTATTTTAAAAGGATTTCCGTCTGCATCATATAACGAAGTTCCAATTGTAGCTACGGGTACTTTCTGACCTTTAGCTACATTAGGAGCCCCACAAACAATTTGTACAACTTCTCCATTTCCTAGATCTACTTTTGTAATTTTTAAGCGATCGGCATTAGGATGTTGATCACATTCTAAAACGTGCCCAACAACAATTCCTTTTAATCCCCCAGGTATGGACTCGAAAGTTTCAATACCTTCAATTTCTAATCCTAAGTCGGTTAATAAATTTCCTGTTTTTTCGGCATCCCAATCAATTTTGATAAATTGTTTCAGCCAGTTATATGAAATTTTCATGCTTAAATTTTGTTACAATTTGCAAATATAATACTTCACATCTTTTATATGAAGGAATTTTACGTTTAAGAACTAATGTTTTGACTAAGAAATATAATTCCAAATGTTTTTGTACTTAGTTAATTGAATATAAGTGCTTTTTACGGGGATATTTTCTGCTAATGAGAGCGAAGGATCGTTTTTTAAAGTTTCAAAGGCATAACTTCTTGCAATCTTTAATATTTCATGGTCTTTTATAATATCGGCTATTTTTAAATTTAAAACACCACTTTGTTGTGTGCCCATAATATCTCCAGGACCTCTAAGTTTTAAATCTACTTCAGCAATTTCAAAGCCATCACTAGTTCTAACCATAGTTTCTAGTCGCGTACTCGCATTTTCAGATAGTTTGTGGCCAGTCATTAAGATACAATAACTTTGGTCAGCACCTCTACCAACTCGTCCCCGGAGTTGATGTAGTTGAGCTAAACCAAAGCGTTCTGCGCTTTCAATAATCATCACACTGGCATTTGGAACATTAACGCCAACTTCAATTACAGTGGTAGCCACCATTATTTGAGTTTCCCCTTTTATAAACCGATTCATTTCAAATTCTTTATCTTGAGATTTCATTTTTCCATGAACTATGGATATCTGATAATTGGGTTTTTGAAACTCTCTGGAAATACTTTCGTAACCATCCATTAAATCTTTATAATCTAAAACTTCACTTTCTTGTATTAAAGGATATACAATATAGACCTGTCTGCCTTTTGAAATTTCATCTTTTATAAACTTAAAAACACGAAGCCTATTTGAGTCAAAACGATGCACGGTTTTAATGGTTTTTCTGCCAGGTGGAAGTTCATCGATTATCGAAATATCTAGGTCTCCATAAACACTCATTGCAAGGGTTCTTGGAATTGGTGTTGCGGTCATTACAAGGACGTGTGGAGGGAAGGTGTTTTTATGCCAAAGTTTGCTCCTTTGAGCAACTCCAAAACGATGTTGTTCGTCAATAATTGCAAGCCCTAAATTTTTAAATTTTACCTTTTCTTCTAGCAAGGCATGAGTACCAATTAAGAGGTCAATTTCTCCATTTTCAAGTTTTTCATGAATTACTCTTCTATCTGAAGTTTTAGTTGAGCCAGTTAATATATAAATACTGATGTTCAATTCTTTACATAATTCTAATAGTCCCTTATAGTGCTGGACTGACAAAATTTCAGTAGGAGCCATTAGACAAGCTTGAAAACCATTGTCAAGTGCTATTAATATTGACATTAATGCTACAATCGTTTTACCAGAACCTACATCTCCTTGTAATAGCCGATTCATTTGGGCGTTGCTGCCTAAATCCATTCTAATTTCCTTGATTACTCGCTTTTGTGCTTGCGTTAATTCGAAGGGTAAATGGTCTTTAAAAAAAGTGTTAAAATGATCACCAATTTTTGTGAATGGATAGCCTTTTATTTTGGATTTATGAAGTAAATTTTTACGAATTAATTGTAACTGAATATAGAATAATTCTTCAAATTTTAATCGGTATTGTGCTCTCGATAGTAGCTGTTGATTTTGTGGAAAATGAATGTTTAAAAGCGCCTCTTTTTTTGTTATTAATTTTAAAGATTTTAGGATGTTATTTGGTAACGTTTCTGAAATGCTATTCTTGGTTTCTAAAAACAAATGTTGCATCATTGAATTGATAACTCGATTTGATAATCCTCTAGCTATTAATTTTTCAGTAGAAGGATAAACGGGTTGCATAACGGGCCTTAAACTTTTTTCATATTCCGTTAATAGTTCCATTTCTGGATGTGGCATCGAAAAAACACCATTGTACCAATTTGTCTTTCCAAAAATAACATAGGGAACATTTATTTTTAAATTTTCTTTAATCCACTTATGCCCTTTAAACCATACTAATTCCATTTTTCCAGAATCATCCTGAAAGTTTGCTACCAAGCGTTTTCCCCTTTTTTGTTCTACCGTTTTAATATGTGTTATTTTTCCGATAATCTGAACATCTGCACTAGTACGCTGGAGTTGATCAATATTGTAAAACTGAGTTCTATCTAAATACCTATTGGGAAATAGATTTGCTAAATCTTGAAATGTATATATTCCCAATTCTTTTTTAAGTAAATCGGCTCTATTTGGCCCGACTCCTTTTAAATAATCTATTGGTGTTTGAAATAAATTGATATTCATTTTAATTGTTACTAATATTTTTCCACAATAATAAAATAATAAGTTACTAAATTATATATTTGTAGAGAAACTTTAACTATTTAAAAAGAATCTAATGAAAAAAAATTACAATTTACTAGTTTTAATCATTACAATTTGCGTGAATTCTGCTTTTGGTTTTGATGCTTCAGTGCCTGTATTAACAAGCCAATTAACGGAAGATTATCCTTTGGAAATGCCTGAATTAAAGGAATACCCAATTTATATCAATGCTACAGTTGAAGATCCGGATATGATAGACCTAGTAACTTTAACCATAGATGGAGTTACTTATGATGCGATTCAGAAAAATGAATTTTACTATTATTCTTGGACTCCTTCTTCTTATGGTGTTCATGAAATACTTATTACTGCAAAAGCTATAAGTGGAAATGAAACTTTTATCATTAAAAATATTGAGGTGACCAATACTGCATCTTCTCAGGTTGTTGAAACATTTAAAGATGTTGTGATAGAATATGGAGGTGAGAACAGTCGATGGTATTACGGATATTATACCTTACCTCAGTCAATTGGCGCCTATGACTCAATCAATGCACTTTTTGATGTTGAATGTCCAAGTATAAATGGTGGGTGTGATGATTGGGATCGATGGGCTCATATAGATATTAAAGGACCTGATGGAAATTGGATTCAGATAATTAGATACATAACGCCATATGGAGTCGGCTGTAATCATGAGATTGATTTAACGGATTACATGTCCTTATTGCAAGGAGAAGTAGAGTTAAGAGTATTTATTGACACCTGGGGAACAGGTGGATGGCAATTATCTTTAAACCTTGATTATCATCAAGGAATTCCCGAATATGATTATTCAGGAGTTATTGAAGCTTGGGATGCAACTTATAATTTTGGAGATCCAGCAAACTTACAACCGGTAGAAACCTATACTGCAGAAATTTTAAATACAGTAGATGAATCTTACTTGAGATTGTCTAATACGGGTCATGGTTGGGGTGAAAATAACACACAAAACGCTGCAGAATTCTTTAATGCTTTTCATAAAATAGATATAAACGCAGAAGAAGTTTATTCACAACACCTATTTAACTTATGTAATCCAAATCCAGATAATTGTACAGGACAACAAGGATCTTGGACCTTTAATAGAGCAGGTTGGTGTCCAGGGGCAATTTCTCCCCCAGATATTTTTGATTTATCTTCTTATATTGGATCAAGCATTGATTTGGATTATCGTTTTCATCCATCATATGTAGATAATTGTCATCCAAATAATGCGGATTGTATATCAGGGACCACTTGTGCTGATTGTAATGATGGATATAATCCTCATTATAATGTAGACGGGCAGATCATTAGTAAAAGTCATACTCCACTGTTTTATGATAATATTTTAGGAGTAAATACTATTAATAATGATGAAATTTACGATATTACAGTGTATCCAAATCCTTCTAATGGACTATTCTCATTATATACAAATCATCTTGAAGGAAGAACAAGAGTTAGTATTTATACCATAGAAGGCAAACAGGTTAAAGTCTATTATTTTGATTCAAATGAAGAATTATTAAATCATAAATTTAACCTTAGTAAAGTGCCTAGTGGGACCTATTTTATTAATCTAGAAAATAAAAAAGGGACGGGTACTAAAAAAATTATTTTAGAATAAACAAAACGTTTAATACGTATTAAAAAGGTTATTTTTGAGAAACAGAAATAACCTTTTTTTATCTATGAATCTTTTTTATTTGCTGCAAAAGAGTAAGTCATTAATTGTTTTACCTAGTTTTTTTTACTTGTTATCATTGCTTTTTTTTAGCCCTTTTCTCTATAGTCAACAAACTGGAATAGTTGATTTTATTAGTGTTAAAGCAGTGGTTAGTCCATTATTAAAAGAGAAAAAAGTCATTGCAACTACTTCTTATACGTTTAAAATATTAAAGAAATGTGATTCGGTATATTTAGATGCCAAAGGGTTTTTTTTATTAAAAAATATAAAAAATCGTAAAATAGCTATTCATTTAAATAACAATAAGATCTGGCTAGTTTCTAAATTTAAGCCAAATCAAACTTATACTGTTTCTTTTGAATACCAAGCGAGTCCCAAAAAAGCATTGTATTTTTTAGATCATCAAATCTGGACTCAGGGACAAGGTAAATACACCTCTAATTGGTTTCCTAGTATTGATGATATGAACGATAAAATTGAATTTGATGTTAGTTATATTATTCCTTCAGATAAAACAGTTGTTGCAAACGGTAAATTAGTTGCTGTAACTGATACTGGTACTTATAAAAAATGGAGCTTTAACATGGAACAGCCTATGTCAAGTTACTTACTCGCATTTGCAATAGGAGATTTTTCTAAAAAAGAATTAACTTCTTCAAGCAAAGTTCCTATTGAGCTATATTATACAAGCAGTGACTCATTACTTGTAGAACCGACTTATAGATATTCAAAAATAATTTTTGATTTTTTAGAAAATGAAATTGGAGTGGATTATCCTTGGCAGAATTATAAACAAGTGCCCTTAAAAGATTTTTTGTATGCTGGAATGGAAAACACTTCCGCTACTTTTTTTTCAGATGCTTTTATAGTTGATTCAATTGGGTTTATTGATCGAAATTATGTGAATGTTAACGCTCATGAACTAGCGCATCAATGGTTTGGAAACTTAGTTACAGAAACTTCTGGCCAAAGTCATTGGTTGCATGAAGGTTTTGCTAGTTATTATGCTTTGTTAACTGAAAAAGAAATCTTCGGTGAAGATTATTATTATTGGAAATTATTTCAATCAGCAGAGCAACTAAAATCGTTAAGTGAACAAGGAAAAGGAGAGTCTTTAAATAATCCTAATGCGAGTTCATTGACATTTTATGAAAAAGGAGCTTGGGCATTACATGTTTTAAGAGAAAAGGTTGGAGATTCTGTTTTTAAAAAAGCAATTAATAATTATATAGAAAAATATCAATATAAAAATGTTACTACCAACGATTTTATTATTGAGGTGGAACAAGCTTATGGTAAAGAATTGCATGAATTTAAAAAGGATTGGATATTGCAAAGCGCATTTAAATCAGAGCAAGCTTATCAATCATTGATCAAATCAAATTTTATTAATGAGTATTTTAAGATTTCTGCTTTGCGAGGAACTCCAATTAAATTGAAAATAGCAGAACTCGAAAAAGCATTGGTATTCCCCAATGATTTTATTGGCCAAGAAATAGTTTATCAATTAACAAACGAGCCATTATATTTAACACTACCATTATATAAAAAAGCTTTTGATAGTAATAATATATTCGTTAGACAGTCGATTGCATTATCAATGGATAAAATTCCTAAAGAATTAAAATCTTATTATGAAAGCCTTTTAAAGGATAGTTCTTATTTAACTCAAGAATCGGCATTGGGAAATTTATGGGTTAATTTTCCGGAAAACAAATCAAGATATCTAGATGAAATGAAGGGAGTTATTGGATTTCGTGATAAAAACATAAGACAGTTTTGGTTGTTTTTAGCATTGATTACGGAAGACTATCAAACCGCTGAAAAAGATATTTTTTTAAAGGAATTAGTTGAATATACTTCTCCTTCATATAGTTATAATATTCGTGAAAAAGCATTGGAATATATCGGATATTTAAATTTATGGGATGAGGGTTCGCTACTAAATCTAATCGATGGGAGTCAACATCATTATTGGAGGTTTAGAGGTTTTTCTAGAAACCTACTTAAAGGTTTATTAGAAGATGAAAATTATCAAGAACAATTCATATTAATAGAACAGCAACTAGATGTTGATTCTTTAATTTTTTTAAAAAAAATGTTAAATGAAAAATAATCTCAAAAGCTAGAATTATGAGGGCATTAGTGATTTCAGGAGGCGGAAGTAAAGGAGCATTTGCTGGCTGAGTTTCTCAATATTTAATTGAAGAACTACAATACAAGTACGATCTTTATTTAGGAACCTTTTCAGGTGGTTTATTAATTAGTCATTTAGCCTTAAATAAAACCGAAAAAATATTGGTTTAAATAAGTTGATAGATTAAAACATTTCGCTAACTTCTTTCTTGAGATACATTAATGCTTTATGTGAAGGAGTAATTTCATCCATAAAGTAATTTAACATAAAAGCTCTCAATTTATCTGCATTCTTTACTTTTTCATTCATGCTAGATTGTCTTATTACTTGTATTGTTGCATTTTTTGTAGCAGTAATTAAATTCCAACATTCTGGACTAACATATATTTGTTGAGACAGATTATGCTCGTATTCTTTATCAATATTCTGAATAAGTAATGTTTCATATTCTTGTAAATCATTAGAATATGGTTTCACCCTAATCAAAAGTTTGTTTGGGTCGATGCGTTCTAAAAGAAGTGTCAGTCGTTCATAAGCTTGGAGTCTAACCGGTAATAAGCTTTTTTGAGCTTCTTTTTGAATCAAATAACGCCTTCTTCCTTCCTCATTGGAAGTGTGCCCTTTAAAAAAGAAATAAGCAACCAAGCCAACTACAATGGCTGGCAACAAATAAGCAAAATAACTAATAACTAAGGTAAGATCTTCCATAAATATAAATTTCTACAACAAACTTAATAGGTTTTATAATAGTGTACAAGATTGTATCTATTTAATAGAAAAACTTTTCATTTTTTTTTTTTATTAACAATATATTTATATATTTGCTAAGTAGGAAATAATCGTTTAGGATTTATTTTCAACAGAGGGGATACCCTCTTTTAAGACGGGGAGCTGCCAACTTCCCTGTTTGTTAGCTCCTCTTTTATATAATCACTCCATTTTTTATAGTTTCAATAATCGATATTGATTAAAATAGATTTGACTATTCAGTTTCAAATTTAAAAAAATGCTACATTACATAATTCAGCCTAAAAATAGTAGATGTAATTTAATTTCTTATTCCTTTCTTTATTTTGCAAAACCATAGGCATGTCTAACTTTGTTAATTCAGCTATTTCTAAACTTCTTAAATAGGTTAAACTTGCACTTCTTGTATTTATAAAAGAAGATATCTTATCGTTATTAGGAATTAACTTTACTAAATAAGGACTCATTAAAGTGGTTAATATTAATAACTACTTTACAATCAACAACTAATTAGCTCGCATTTAAATAATCTAAAGTTAATTGGCAAAACACCTTCACACCTAGTAACATACTGCTGTCATCAATTAAAAAATCTGGAGTATGATGCGGAAAAGATTCTTTATTTCCAGGAGTCATTCCTCCTAAGAAGAAATAAAAGCCTGGAACTACTTCTTGAAAATAAGAAAAATCTTCACCACCTGTAGTAGCTTTTACAAGATGCACATTACTTTTACCTGCCGCCGCTTCTAAACTGGGGAGCATTTGTTCTGTCAATTCTAAATCATTAAAAGTTATTACGGTATTACTCTGCCATGTTATAACAGCAGTACCTCCGTAAGCTGCAGCAATATCTCTAGACATTTCATTCATACGTCTTATTATCTTTTCTCTCATATCTGAATCAAGAGTTCTTACGGTACCCACTAGTTCTGCACTTTCAGGAATGATATTAAATCGAACACCACTTGTAATTTTTCCAACAGTAATTACCGCTGCTTCGTTTGTTAAGTCAGATTCACGACTAATAATACTTTGAAAGCCATCAATTATTTTTGCAGAAATATAAATAGGATCTACACCGCCCCATGGTCTTGACCCGTGGGTTTGTTTTCCTTTAATATTTACTGTGAATTGTTCTACTGCAGCCATAGTGCCTCCTGGCTTGTAGTTAATAGTACCAACTGGTGTGCCAGAACCAATATGTAAACCAAAGATGGCATCGACATCGGGATTTTTTAAAACACCCTCTTTAATCATTAATGATGCTCCAGCCTCTTCACCTGGAGGAGGTCCTTCCTCAGCAGGTTGGAAAATAAATTTCACCGTTCCATGAAGCAAATTTTTATGTTTAGAAAGTACTTCAGCAACTCCCATTAAGATAGCAATGTGGGTATCATGGCCGCAAGCATGCATTACACCGGTTTCTTGTCCTAAAAAAGTAGTAGTGACCTTACTTTTAAATGGTAAATCATTTCGTTCTGTTACTGGAAGCGCATCAATATCTGCTCTTAATGCTATAACTTTCCCGGGATAATCACCTTTTAAAATTCCGACTACTCCAGTATGGGCAATATTTTCCGTCACATCAAAACCTAAGTTTTTTAAATGTTTAGCTATTTTTTTACCCGTATTAAATTCTCTATTGGACAATTCTGGGTTTTCGTGAAAATAATGACGCCAATCAATAACTTTTCCTTCAATACTATTGATATCATTTAATAAGCTCTGGTCCATTTGAGCAAATGTTGTTGCTGAACAAAATAATAATATGAGTAATTTTTTAAAATTCATGGTGGCAGTTTTTATAATTTATCTAAAGATATTTAATTAAAATGAACTTTTAAATGTATTTATGACGTTAATTATTATTCTCAACGAATAAAACAGTTTAAAACTACAGCGGTTTTTTAAAAATAATTGTTTGTAAAAAATATAAAAACCATAAAAATATTCTTTATATTTTCTTTAATTTCACATCGAATTTCTTCAGAAGATAAGATCAAAAAATAGTGCAAGAATATTTAAAACAACTCAATGAGGCTCAATTGGCTCCTGTTCTGCAAAAGGACGGAGCTATGATTGTTATTGCAGGTGCTGGCTCCGGTAAAACAAGGGTTTTGACATTTAGAATTGCTTATTTAATGTCACAAGGTGTGGATGCTTTTAATATTTTATCCTTAACTTTTACCAATAAAGCAGCACGAGAAATGAAAACTCGTATTTCTAGAATCGTCGGTAGTAGTGAAGCTAAAAATTTATGGATGGGAACCTTCCATAGTGTGTTTGCTAAAATTCTTCGATTTGAGGCTGATAAATTAGGCTATCCAAAAAACTTTACGATTTATGATACTCAAGATTCACAAAGTGTGATAAGGGCTGTTATTAAAGAAATGCACTTGGATAAAGATATTTATAAATACAAGCAAGTTTATTCTAGAATCTCATCTTATAAAAATAGCTTAATAACTGTAAAAGCATATTTTAATAACCCAGATTTAATGGAAGCTGATGCCATGGCAAAAGTTCCAAGAATGGGAGATGTATATAAATCATATGTAGATAAATGCTTTAAAGCAGGAGCTATGGATTTTGATGATTTGTTGTTGAAAACCAATGAGTTGTTAACTAGGTTTCCAGAAGTATTGGCAAAATATCAAAATCGATTTCGATATGTATTAGTTGATGAATATCAAGATACCAACCACAGCCAATATTTAATTATAAAAGCGTTAAGCGATCGATTTCAAAATATTTGTGTGGTAGGAGATGATGCTCAAAGCATCTATGCTTTTAGAGGCGCTAATATTAATAATATTTTAAATTTTCAAAAAGATTATGATGCTGTAAAAGTATTTCGATTAGAGCAAAACTATCGATCCACAAAAAATATAGTAAATGCTGCTAATAGCATCATTGAAAAGAATAAAACACGATTGGATAAAATTGTTTGGACTGCTAATGATGAAGGTTCAAAAATATTAGTTAATCGGAGTATGACCGATGGTGATGAAGGTAGATTTGTAGCTAATACTATTTTTGAAATTAAAATGAATCATCAACTTCTTAATGGAAATTTTGCTATTTTATACCGTACCAATGCACAATCTAGAGCAATTGAAGATGCACTTAGAAAGAAAGACATTCCTTATCGAATTTATGGAGGTTTAAGTTTTTATCAACGTAAAGAAATAAAAGATGTATTGTCTTATTTGCGCTTATTGATCAATCCTAAAGATGAGGAAGCACTAAAACGTATTATCAATTATCCAGCTAGAGGAATTGGTCAAACGACCGTTGAACGATTAATAGTTGTTGCGAATCAATACAATCGTTCTATTTTTGAAGTCATGCAAAATTTGAATAAAATTGAAATTCAGATTAATAAAGGAGCAAAATCAAAACTCCAAGATTTTGTAACAATGATTCAGAGTTTTCAAGTGTTAAATGAAGGATACGATGTTTTTCAGATAACCGAACATGTGGTAAAAAAAACAGGGTTGTTTACTGAACTAAAAAAAGATGGTACTCCTGAAGGAATTGCACGAATAGAAAATATTGAAGAGCTTTTAAATGGAATGCGTGATTTTGTTGAAGAACAAAAAGAAATAGCAGATACTACGGGCTCATTAGCTGAATTTTTAGAAGATGTAGCATTGGCTACCGATCTAGATAAAGAAACAAATGATGAGGACAAGGTTGCTTTAATGACTGTCCATTTGGCAAAAGGACTAGAATTTCCATATGTTTTTATTGTTGGGATGGAAGAAGATCTTTTTCCAAGTGGTATGAGTATGAATACTCGAAGCGAGTTAGAAGAAGAAAGGCGTTTGTTTTATGTAGCAATTACTAGAGCAGAAAAGCAAGCATATTTGACCTATACACAATCTAGGTATCGTTGGGGGAAATTAATTGATGCAGAACCGAGTCGTTTTATTGAAGAGATTGATGAAAGTTTCGTGGAATATTTAACTCCAATCACTGAAAGTCGCTACAAACCATTATTGGATGCTGATATATTTGACGATGTAGACCGAAGTAAATTAAGGTTGAGTAAACCTACTTCTGGAGTAGCTCCAACAGGACCTAATAACAATAATTTAAGAAAACTAAGAAGAATTAAACCGGTAACAAGTACTGCCGAAAAAAACATAAATTTAAAAGACCTTAATTTATCGGTTGGAACCATGGTGGAACACGTTAGATTTGGGAAAGGAAACATCACAAAGATCGAAGGACAAGGAGCTGATACAAAGGCAGAGATTAATTTCGCCAACGGCGGGCTTAAAAAGTTACTACTTCGATTTGCGAAATTGAAAGTGCTAGATTAATCAACCTGTATTTCCATAAAATAAAACAGAATAGGGTAAACTATTTTTTCATAAAATAAACAAGTAAATTACCACAAGTTTGAAACTAAAAATTCACAATGGCAGCGTTTATAAAAATATATGAAGAAAATCCCAATCCAGAAGAAATTAAAAAGGTAGTTTCTATTCTTAAAAAAGGTGGTTTAATTATCTATCCAAGTGATTCGGTATACGCTTTAGGTTGTGATATTAGTAATTATAAAGCTTTAGAAAAAGTAGCAAGAATAAAAGGAGTAAAGTTGGATAAAACCAATTTCTCATTTGTATGCGAAAACATTAGTAATATATCAAGCTATGTAACCCATATTAGCACATCCACCTTTAAAATACTAAAAAGAGCATTGCCTGGACCCTATACATTTATATTGCCTGGAAATAATAATTTACCAAAAGCATTTAAAAAGAAAAAAGAAGTAGGGATACGGGTACCCAATAATGAAATTGTTTTAGCTATTGTTAGGGAATTAGGAAACCCTATAATTTCAACTTCTATTTACGATGAAGATGAAATAGTGGAGTATACAACAGACCCAGAATTAATTTATGAAAAATGGAGTTCGCAAGTAGATTTGGTAATTGATGGAGGATATGGAGGAAATATTCCAACTACAGTAATCAACCTTTGTGGCGATGAACCCAAATTAATAAGAGAAGGTAAAGGTAGTTTAGAGATATAAAAAAAAGGCTATCAAGAATGATAACCTTTTTTTATAAAAATTCAACTATTATCTTCTATCATAATTAACGTCAAATCCATCTGGAAAATCTTCATTAGGATCAGCCTGAAGATTCATTACATCACAACCAGAAGGGAAGGAATAATTAAAATCTATAAAAGGAGCTTCAATACCTTCGAAAAAAATATTAGTAGATAATACTGATTCATTTTCCGACCAAGTTATTTCAGAAAAGACATCACCAAAAAAGTAATAATTACCAGTTCCGTTACTGTTAAATTCCCAAGAGTCAATTGGTGCACCGTCAAACAAAACCGGGTTATCCCAAGTTCCAACAATTGAAGACTCATCACAAGTTACAACTTCACTAGTGTTATCATCATCACTACTACAAGAAACAATTAACACTGTTAATACTAAAAAAAATAATTTTTTCATTTTGTTTATTTTAATAATTAGATGCCAAATCTAATGTTTTTTTTTAAGTATCTGACTTATATTGATAATAAAACTCTTAAAGTCAATTAGTTGTAAAATAAAATTAATTTATTTTACAACTAATTGACTTCTATTGATAATAAAATTCGATTTGAAAGTTTTGGACATAAAAAAACCTCTACTTAATGAAAATAAAGGTTTAATGGAAATAGTTATTTTGAAATTTAGTTTATTACAGGATCTTTTAAACCTTCCTCAATCATTGTATAGAATTGATCTAATTTTGGAAGAATAACGATTCTAGTTCTTCTGTTTTGAGCTCTTTCTTCCGCAGTATCATTACCGGTTTTAGGTACATATTGACTTCGACCTCCAGCGGTCATTCTAGCAGGAGAAACTCCAAAATCGTCTTGTAATATTCTAACAACAGTAGTTGCTCTAAGTACACTTAAATCCCAATTGTCCTTAATACAATCTGTACTTATAGTTTTAGAATCGGTATGACCCTCTACTAAAAATTCGAAATCAGGTTTGTTATTTACGACCATGGCAATTTTCCCTAGCACTTCTTTTGCTTTTCCGGAAACATTGATACTTCCACTTTTAAATAATAGTTTATCAGAAATACTTACAAATACAACTCCTTTTTCAACATTAATTTCAATGTCGGTATCATTCATATCTCCAAGTACCCCTTTTAAACTTTGTACTAAAGCTAGATTCACCGAATCACGACGTGTAATAGCGTCTCGTAATTTATTAATGGTTAGGTCTTTCTCTTTCATGCTCTCTAATGATTTTTCCAGGTTTGAAGCTCCTTTTATGGTAAGGTCTGTGAAATCTCCTATTTGATTAATCAATTCACCATTCGTTGCATTTAAAGATGCTACTTGGCTTTTTAGCGCATTGTTTTCTGCAGATAATCCAGATCTTTCTGAAAGGCAATTATTTAATTTTACGGTTGCAGTATTTAATAAATCTTGCGTAGTTTTTTGCTTACCTTCTAGTTCTGCATATTTTTTATTCGTTACACAAGAAGTTAAAAACAAACTAGAGCAAGCTACTAGAATCAGGAATTTTTTCATAATTATATTTCGGTTTAAGTATTATTCAAAATTATAAAAACAAAGTATAGTAAAAAAAGTATTAGTATTTTTTTAATACAATTATTTTAGTTCTTTAAATGTACGATTTTTTCTAATAAAATAATTCCAAACAATAGATTTTATATGGTAGTACTTAAATTGTGTTTTATTATTATTTCGTTTTTTTAAATAAATAGGGATCAGTCTATAAAAACTAAAGTGTGCTTTTATAATTGAAAGGCTATGTTTCCATTTTCCTTGAATTAGAAACTGAAGCCCAGCCAATCCATCTAGAATAAGTCTGATAATTAGTAATAAGTAAATTTTTGAGCTGCCTACATTTTTTAGTAACATTAGTAAGGTGTTCCTGAAATTATAAAATGTTTTTTTAGGGTTTTGTGACGAAAGTGTTGCTCCACCTATATGATAAACAGTAGACTTTCCAATATATTTAATCGTTCCTCCTTTTGATTGAAGTCTCCAACATAGATCAATTTCTTCTTGATGGGTGAAAAATACTTCGTCAAAACCATCAACCTCCATATAAGCTATTTTTCTAACAAACAAACAAGCGCCAGAAGCCCAAAATATCGGTGTGATGTCATCATATTGTTCTTTATCTTTTTCCAAGGTATTAAATATACGACCTCTACAATATGGATAGCCTAATCGATCTATATAACCGCCACCTGCGCCTGCATATTCAAAATAGGATTTGTTGTTATAATCCAATATTTTTGGTTGTGCAGCCACTAATTTTTCATCTTTCTTAAATTCGGAAATAATTGGAATAAGCCAATTATTACTAACCAATATGTCACTATTCAGTAAAACAAATAGATCTTCAGTTAAACCTTCTAAGGCATCATTATAGCCCTTAGCATATCCTCCATTTGTTTTATTTTGAATGATTTTGATGGATGGAAAGTTGTTTTTTACAAATGAAACAGAATCATCTGTAGATGCATTATCGGCGATGTAAATGGCAGCTTCTTTTTCAGAGCAGCTAATAACAGAAGGTAAAAATTGTTCTAGTAATTTTTTTCCATTCCAATTAAGAATAACAACAGCAACATTCATAAGCGCAAAGTAAAATTTTATTTTCCATCAGACAAGGTTCTGATTCTTTAAATAATTTTATTGATAACTGGGTAGGTCTTTCAGAAACAAATATCTTTTATTTGTAAAATCCATTGTACAAAAAAAATGTTCCAAACCATTAGTTACCATTAATGTCTCCGATTTTAATACAAGATTGTAACGTGCAATTTGATCAAAAGTCTGTTGATTGGTTTTTATGGACGGAGCCTTGCATTCTATGATTATTTTGATGGTTCCATCCTTATTAAATACCACAATATCATAACGTTTAACCGTATCATTTAATTGCAATTGTTTTTCAACATTGATATGAGATATTGGATATTTTTTTTCAAAAGTCAAAAAATGAATTGTATGCTGTCGAACCCATTCCTCTGGAGTTAATACCACAAATTTTTTTCGGATGATATCAAAAATCAACGTTTTATTTTCGTTACTTTTGAATCTGAAATTATATTTAGGAAAGTTGAGGTTTTGCACATTGCAATTTACTTATTTTTCTAAAATTATCTAATAACGAAAACAAATTAAATTGCCTTTAGAAAAAGTAAAACATATTATTTCTGATATAAAAAAAGGAATTATAAAACCAATCTATTTTTTAATGGGAGAGGAAGCTTACTATATCGATGCGCTTTCTAATTATATTGAAACCCATGTGCTTTCTGAAGAGGAGAAAGGGTTCAATCAGACTGTTTTTTATGGGCGTGATGTAAAAATTGAAGACTTGGTAAGTACGGCTAAACGTTTCCCTATTATGTCCGAACGACAAGTGGTTATAGTTAAGGAAGCTCAAGATTTATCCAGAACTTTGGATCGTTTAGAGGGCTATATAGAAAACCCGCAACCCTCAACAGTATTGGTGTTTTGCTATAAATATAAAAAGCTAGATAAACGAAAAAAAATTTATAAGGCGATTGCTAAAAATGGAATTATTTTTGAAAGTAAAAAAATCTATGACAATCAAATTCCAGATTGGATTAGAAAGGTTTTAGCAAGCAAGGGATACACTATCTCTCCGAAAGCATCACAGATGTTAGTGGAGTTTTTAGGAAACGATTTAGCTAAGATCAATAACGAATTAGAAAAGCTACAATTAATTGTTCAGTCTGGCGAGCAAATATCTGCAGAAATAATAGAGAATAATATCGGAATTAGTAAAGACTATAATAATTTTGAATTATTAAATGCCTTGGCGCATAGAAATATAAAAAAGGCATTTGGAATCATTCAATATTTTGGACATGACCCCAAAAACCATCCAACTGTAGTAACGGTGGCTACCTTATTTGGATTCTTTTCGAAAGTGATGAAATACCATGCATTGACCAATAAATCTCAAGCACCAAAAGCATTAGGTGTACATCCGTTTTTTATAAAAGACTATGAAGTAGCAGCTCGTAATTATCCAATGCGTAGCATTAGTAACATTATTGCTTCCATTCGAGAAATTGATTTAAAAAGTAAAGGAGTGGGTGCCAATTTAAGTCAGGAAGATTTATTAAAAGAATTACTAGTCCGCGTTATTGGGTTTTAGGAAATATAAAAAAGTACAAAATAATTTATTAAATGTATTTTTGTAAAAAATATAAATTTTAATGCCAAATTTTAAAGCCTGGATATCTGCAGCACGTTTAAGAACTTTACCATTATCGGTATCCGGAATTATAGTCGGTTCTTCATTAGCTATGAACCATCTGTTTTGGCAATCTTCTATATTTTGGTTAGCGATTTTAACTACCATAGGTTTTCAAGTGCTTTCCAATTTCGCAAATGACTATGGAGATGGTATTAAAGGTGCCGATGATAATAGGGAAGGAGAGCAGCGAATGGTTTCATCGGGTGTGATTTCTCCTGAACAAATGAAGACGGGTATTTTGATTACCGCGATTTTTAGCATGATCTCCGCAATTGTATTAATTTACTATGCATTTGGAGCTGAAGATTTTTTAAATTCACTGCTTTTTTTTATACTTGGTATTGCTTCTGTTATTGCTGCATTAAAATATACTATTGGTAAAAACGCTTATGGCTATTCTGGTTTAGGAGATGTTTTTGTGTTTTTATTTTTTGGATTATTAAGTGTTTTAGGAAGTTATTATTTATTGGAACATCAAATGGTATGGGACTTATTATTACCCGCATCAACTATAGGTTTTTTAAGTATGGCGGTACTTAATTTGAATAATATGCGTGATATTGAAAATGATGCAAAAAACAATAAAAATACCTTGGTAGTTAGCTTAGGATGCTTAAAAGCAAAAATTTACCATTATGTATTAATTTGTTTGGCAGTGTTATTGATCTTGCTTTATTCGATTATAAATGATCATTCCATTCGTCAATTAATATATGTAATTGCGTTTTTACCCTTAATAATAAACTTAGTAACTGTATATAAAAATAAGGAACCTAAATTATTGGATAGCGAACTTAAAAAAGTTGCTTTAAGTACCTTCTTGTTCGCACTATTATTTGGATTCTTTCATTAAAAATTTAAATCTATTCTAAATCAATCCAAATTGACAGCATCCTATAAAAAATATTTTTTAAATTTTAAACTCCCAAGTGGAACTTCTAGGGGTGTCTTAAAAACTAAAGAAACTTATTTTATTATTATTAAAAATGAAAATAAAGTGGGAATAGGAGAATGTGGCCTATTTAGAGGATTGAGCATTGATGATCGTCCAGATTATGAAGAAAAACTTCAGTGGGTTTGTAACCATATAGATTTAGGATTACAAGAGTTATGCAGTCAATTAACAATGTTTCCGTCTATTCAAATAGGTTTGGAAACAGTATTTAAATCTTTAAGTGCAAAGAATTTATTTGAAATTTATCCATCCGGTTTTTCTGGTGGACATGAGCACATTCCAATTAATGGATTGGTTTGGATGGGAAGTGAGGCTTTTATGAAGCAACAAATTTCTGAGAAACTCGATCAAGGTTTTCGTTGCATAAAAATGAAGATTGGTGCTATTGATTTTGATACAGAATTGAACCTATTAAAGTTAATAAGAAAAGAATATTCATCTTCCGATATCGCATTGCGAGTGGATGCCAATGGAGCTTTTAATTCTTCAGAAGCATTGGAAAAATTAAAAAGGTTATCAGAATTTGAATTACATTCTATTGAACAACCCATTAAACAAGGGCAGTGGCAAGAAATGGCTAGACTCTGTGAAGATACTCCACTACCAATAGCACTGGATGAGGAGCTTATTGGAGTTTTTTTAGAAAAAGAAAAATCAGAGGTATTAAATACAATTAATCCCCAATATATAATTTTAAAACCCAGTTTAATAGGTGGGTTTAGAGCCAGTGATCAATGGATTTCTTTAGCAGAAAATAAGAGTATTGGTTGGTGGATTACTTCTGCTTTGGAAAGTAATATTGGATTAAATGCAATTGCGCAATATACCTTTACAAAAAATAGTAAATTACACCAAGGTTTAGGGACTGGTAGTCTTTTTAATAATAACATTCCTTCACCATTAGAGGTTGGTAACGGAAACCTAACTTATAACACCCACTTAAAGTGGGATTTAAACCTACTTAATCATTAATATTTAGATAGAAAAAGCAATGTACATAGCTCAAGCTTATAAATTTAAACATGACGGTTGGCGTTATGTAGTTGGGACAATTATTATTTTTTTAATAGGATGGCAATTATTAGGAACAATACCTTTAACACTCGTTTCTTATTTGGAAGCAGGAAGTTATCCGGAGTTCTTAATTGCAAGTGAATCCTCATTTGCTTCATTATTTCCCGTTAAGAGTAACCTTTATTTGCTCTTAATTCTTCTTACTTTTATAGGAGGCTTTATTGCTTTGATTTTTGTTATTAAGTATATTCACAAACAAACGTTAACTCAACTTACCACCTCGAGAAAAAAAATAGACTGGGGACGTTTTTTCTTTGGATTTGGATTGATTGCAACATTATCAATCGGTACTACCGTTTTGGATTTTTATTCAAATCCAGAAAATTATGTAGTACAATTTGAGTTGATTCCGTTTTTAATAATGTTAGTGATTGTTGTTGCTTTAATCCCCATTCAAACAAGTTTTGAAGAATTTTTTTTTAGAGGGTACTTAATGCAAGGGATTGGCATTGCAGCAAAAAATAAATGGGTTCCTTTATTGATTACCTCTGTTATCTTTGGTGGATTGCATTTTTTTAATCCTGAAGTTGAAAAAATTGGAAATATAGCCATGGTCTATTATATTGGAACGGGTTTTTTCTTAGGTATTATTACGCTAATGGATGAAGGTATGGAGATCTCTCTCGGTTTTCATGCGGGTACGAATTTAATTATAGCTTTATTGGTCACTAGTGATTGGACCGTTTTCCAGACCAATTCAATTTTATTGGATCTTTCCGAACCTGGTGCAGGAATTGAAGTGGTACTTCCTGTATTTATTCTATATCCTATACTATTAGCAATAATGGCTTGGAAGTACAAATGGACTGGCTGGAGAGAAAAACTCTTTGGTAAAATAAGTCCGCCTGATGAGCTGGTTACACCAAAAGAATAAATCGATTTATTTTGAATACTCCTTGGAAATATATACATCCTAAATTCAAGCTCAACGGATTGCCTTATCAATCTGATGGACTTTTTGCAATAGCTAACGATTTAATAAACTCTGGTGCTCATTATGAAATTAGTATCGGAAATTTTATTCAGGAATGGTTAGACAACAAAGATTATGTCCTTGTTAAAACATCTGGGTCTACGGGTGTTCCTAAAAATTTAGATCTATCGAAGCAAAAAATGATTAACAGCGCAAAAGCTACCGGTACTTTTTTTAAGCTAGCCGAAAATACCACTGCATTATTATGTTTGCCTTCAAATTATATTGCTGGTAAAATGATGTTGGTAAGAGCAATGGTTTTGGGTTGGAACCTTCATATTGTTGCTCCCGAAAAAGATGCAATTACTCAATATGATAATGATTATGATTTTGTAGCTATGGTTCCATATCAAGTAAGTTATTCTTTAAAGTCATTAAATAAAATAAAAAAATTAATCATTGGAGGAGGTGCTATTTCAAAAGAATTAAACGATCAATTACAAGGTGTTGATACCGAAGTTTTTGCAACTTATGGGATGACGGAAACCATTAGCCATGTTGCGGTTAGAAGAATTAATGGCTTAGCCCAATCCAATGATTATACGGCCTTACCTAGGGTGAGGTTTTCATTAGATGAAAGAAATTGTTTAATGATAGATGCTCCGGAAGTTTCAGCGGAAAAAGTGATCACTAATGACATGGTGAGATTAATTTCTCCTACTTCATTTGAGTATTTGGGAAGAATTGATAATGTCGTTAATAGTGGTGGCATAAAACTTTTTCCAGAACAAATAGAAAAAAAATTAGCTTCCTATATAGACCAGCCATTTATAATTGCTTCAGAAAAAAATGAATCCTTAGGAGAACAATTAATCTTGATATTAGAAGAAGATACCGCCAAAGAAACTCTTGATTTTAAAGAAGGATTTTTATCTTTATCAAGCTATGAACGTCCAAAAAAAATATATATATTTTCTAAATTTTCTTTTACAGAAACGGGTAAGATAAAAAGAATGGAACTACTGAAATATTTACAAAAGTTTAAGAAGTAAAATTTTTATCCGAATCATTTTGTTAATTAAAAATCTAATTTATACCTATGAAATTTATTTATTTATTTATTTTCGGATGCTGTTTTACATTACCTGCACAAGAAATTCTTTCAGAAAAAGAAAGAGCTGTTTTAAAAGATGAAATCTTAGCAGATCGTTTCGATACTCTTTTGCCGCAATTAATGGATGCAACTGGTATTGACATGTGGTTGCTTATTTCGAGAGAATACAATGAAGATCCAGTAATGAGAACGATGCTTCCTGCTACCTGGTTAAATGCTCGAAGAAGAACTATGATTGTTTTTTATAGAAATAAAGAAGACAATACTTTTGAGAAATTAGCAATTGCAAGGTATGATATTGGAGAAAACATAAGCTCAGCATGGAATAAGGAAGAGCAGCCTGATCAATGGAAAGCACTTGTTGATATTATAAAAAATAAGGATCCAAAAAAAATAGGAATTAATACTTCTAATGATTTTGGTATCGCTGATGGATTGGTGCAAACCGATTACGCTGCGTTTAAAAATGCCTTGCCAATTGAATATCAAGACAAATTAGTATCTGCTGAGAAGCTTTCGATAGCTTGGATCGAAACAAGGTCACAAAAAGAAATGGAGCTATATCCTACATTAGTGAAAATCACTCATGCCATTATTGATGAAGCTTTTTCAGCTAAGGTAATTACTCCAGGCGAAACTACTACGGACGATGTGGTTTGGTGGATGCGACAAAAAGTAAGCGATTTGGGATTGGAAACATGGTTTCATCCAACGGTAGATTTACAACGTAATAAAGAAGAATTAAAAAGTCATATTTATTCCTTTTCTAAAGGAGAGGAAGAAAAACTAATCATTCCTGGTGATTTATTACATTGTGATTTTGGCATCACCTATATAGGATTAAACACCGACTGTCAGCAACATGCCTATATTTTGAAAGAAAACGAAATAAAAGTACCTGATTTCCTATCAGAAGCTTTTAAAAAAGGGAATCGAGTACAGGATATATTTATTTCTAATTTTAAGGAAGGACAATCCGGTAATTTAATATTATTAAAATCTTTAAAGGATGCAAAAGAAGAAGGATTAAGACCTTCCATATACACACATCCATTAGGTGTTTATGGACACAGTGCTGGACCTACTATTGGTATGTGGGACTCTCAAGGGGGAGTTCCTGGAACAGGAGATTATCCATTGAATTACAATACAGTTTATGCCATTGAATTAAATACCACGGTCGAAATTAAAGAATGGAAAAAAGACATCCGGATCATGCTAGAGGAGGATGGTTTTTATGGAGAAAATGGCTTTCGTTATATTGGTGGAAGGCAAGAAAAAATTAAAACTGTAAATCCAAGTGCTAATTAAAAAGAGTTTAATTCTAAGATTTAATTTTTAATTCCAGGTTGAAGAAGTTTGAAGTTTTCTTCAACTTTAGCTTTATCTACCATGATTTTCACCTCTCTTAATAATTGTTTAGCATCATAAATAATTCCATCCTTAATAGTGTATTTTACTCCACCAACGCGAACGACCTCATTTTCTTCGGTAAGTTTTATAGCACCTGTACCATATAAAACCTTTAGATTTGATAAGGGATTCTCTTCAATAATGACAAAATCTGCATATTTCCCAACTTCAACAGACCCAATTTTGTCAGCCATCCCAAGGGCCTCTGCTCCATTTAAAGTAGCAGTTCTTATCACTTCTAATGGATGAAATCCAGCTTCTCTTAATAATTCTAATTCTCTTATGTAAGCAAATCCATATAATTGAAAAATAAAGCCAGAATCGGATCCTGCAGTGACTCTTCCGCCCCTATTTTTATATTCATTTACAAAAGCCATCCATAACCTATAATTTTCTTTCCAAGCCACTTCTTCTTCTGTACCCCAGAAATGCCAATAAGAACCGTGACTTATTTTACTTGGTTGATAATAGTTCCATAAAGATGGAAGTGTGTAATCTTCGTGCCATTCTGCTCTTCTCGCTCTTTGAAGATCCCTACTAGCCTCGTAAATATTAAAAGTTGGATCTAATGTGAAATCCAATTCAATTAACTCATTCATCACCTTGTTCCAATGGTTGGAATAAGGCGCCGCAGCTTGTTTCCATAACCTACCAGCTTCTCCAAAGCGATCCTGTTCGTTGTTATAGTTGTAATCCAATGGATAGTTTTGTACCGTACGATCATCAAACAAAGCCTCAGGCAATCCATACCAATGTTCTAAAGATGTTAGCCCTGATCTTGCAGAATTTAAAACATTCCATCTTGCAACGCTCATTTGTGCATGATGCATAGCGGAACGCAATCCTAACCTATTATTTTCTTCCAGTGCAGCTTTCATTATATGAGGTTCTGCTCCAAAAAACTTGATTCCATCTGCTCCTTTTTCAGCATTATTTCTTACCCATTCTCGAGCTTGTTTTTCTGTAGTAATTTCTATCTCACTACCTTCACCAAAACCTGTATATGCAAGTATTCTTGGTGCTATAATTTCGTTTTTAGCACTTCTGTTTTTTAAGTCTAAAGCATAATCCAACCCTCTGCCTGAAGGTTCTCTAACAGTCGTAATTCCGTGAGCCATCCACAATTTAAAAACATATTCCCAATCTGCTCCTTGGGCTTCTCCTCCAATATGTCCATGCATATCTATAAACCCAGGTAGTAGAAACATACCGTTAGCATCTAATTCTTTTCCTGATGTATTTAATTTAGGGCGATTTTTTGGATCAATTTTAATACCGGGATATCCCACAACGGTTATTTTTTTAATAATATTATTTTCTACAACTATATCTACAGGACCTATAGGAGGTGCTCCATTACCATTTATCAAAGTTACTCCTCTAATTATTAATTGTTTGAAAGGTCCTTCGCTTTGTGAAAAAGTTAGTTGCGAAAAGAAAAAAGTGATAATAAAGATACTTATGGGTATTAGTTTTTTCATTGCATGCTTGTTAAATGAAAATAAAGATAAGAAAATTACAACATTTTTTTTAATTTTATGATCTATACCTGTATCACTCCTAAATTAAATTTCTTCTCTATTGGAGCGTGATTGGCTGCCTCGATCCCCATAGAAATCCAAGTCCTGGTATCTAATGGATTGATAACTGCATCTGTCCATATTCTTGAAGCTGCATAATAAGGCGAAACTTGCTCATCATAACGCGCTTTAATCTTATCGTATAGTTCTTTTTCAACTTCTGGAGTAATTTCTTTTCCTTGCTTCTTTAAGGATGCTGCTTCAATTTGCAATAATACTTTCGCAGCACTATTTCCACTCATAACTGCTAATTCTGCACTTGGCCAAGCTGCTATTAACCTAGGGTCATAAGCTTTTCCACACATTGCATAATTTCCAGCACCATAAGAATTTCCTATGATAATTGTAAATTTTGGAACGACACTATTACTCACAGCGTTTACCATTTTTGCACCATCTTTAATAATACCTCCATGTTCACTTTTACTTCCAACCATAAACCCTGTTACATCTTGAAGAAAAACCAGTGGAATTTTTTTCTGATTGCAATTGGCTATAAATCGTGTTGCTTTATCAGCACTATCACTATAAATAACTCCTCCAAATTGCATTTCTCCACTTTTTGTTTTTACCAAAGTTCTTTGGTTAGCCACAATTCCAACTGCCCAGCCATCAATTCTTGCATAGCCAGTTAGGATTGTTTTACCATATTCTTTTTTGTATTCTTCAAATAAAGAATCGTCAACAATTCGTTTTATAATTTCACGCATATCGTAAGGTTCGGCACGTGATTTTGGAAGTATCCCAAATAGTTCTTTTGGGTCTTCTTTTGGTTTTAAAGGTTTTTCTCTGTTATAGCCAGCTTTATCGTAATCTCCAATTTTTGAGAATATATTTTTTATGGTATCTAAAGCATCTTTATCGTCTTTAGATTTATAATCGGTTACACCACTAATTTCACAATGGGTAGAAGCACCACCTAGTGTTTCGTTATCTATAGATTCTCCAATAGCTGCTTTTACCAGATAACTTCCGGCTAAAAATATACTTCCCGTTTTATCTACAATTAAAGCTTCATCACTCATAATTGGTAAATAAGCACCTCCTGCAACACAGCTTCCCATAACTGCAGATATTTGTGTAATACCCATGCTACTCATTATCGCATTATTTCTGAAAATTCTTCCAAAATGTTCTTTGTCTGGAAAAATTTCATCCTGCATAGGAAGATACACTCCTGCACTATCTACTAAATAGATGATGGGCAATTTATTTTCTATTGAAATTTCTTGGGCACGTAAATTCTTTTTTCCTGTAATTGGAAACCAAGCACCGGCTTTTACAGTAGCGTCATTTGCAACAACAATACATTGTTTACCACTAACATATCCTATTTTTACAACCACACCACCACTCGGACAACCTCCGTGCTCTGTATACATTTTATCTCCTGCAAATGCAGCAATTTCAATATTTTTAGTTTTTGGATCTAGTAAGTATTCGATGCGTTCTCTCGCCGTCATTTTTCCTTTAGCATGTTGTTTTTCAACCCTGCTTTTTCCACCACCAAGTTTTACCTTTACAAGTTTTTGCCTTAATGCAGCACTTAATAATTTATTGTGATCTTCGTTTTTATTGAAGTTTAAGTCCATAGAAAAATAACTTTTTGCTAAAATACAAAATGCCTTTTAATCAATTATGTTTTTCAATTTATTATATGCTCGATAAAGTATTTGCTTTTTTGCTTTGGAAACAAATTTATTACGATATTTGTGATTCGGCTTAATTTTAAAGTAATTATACAATATAATCGTTTTCTATAAAATCATCAGAAAACAATAAATGAAATTGAATTATGGGAATGAATAAAAATACAGTATTGGCTTGGGCAACATTTATAATGATATTAATGGGCTTAATTTTAATTGCCCTTGGAGCATTTAGATATGATGATGTTGCTGGATGGGGATTTGCTTCTGTAGGAATCGGGTTCTTTGCAAATGCATGGGTTTTTAATGCATTAAAAGGAAGAGTGTAGCTTACAAATTTTTCTTTCAAGCTTTCACGAATAAAATATAAATAACCATTTAAATAATATTATGTCAGATGACAAAAAGGTGATTTTCTCCATGTCTGGAGTTACTAAAGCCTATCAAAATTCACAAACTCCAGTACTCAAGAATATATATTTAAGTTTTTTCTATGGAGCAAAAATTGGAATACTAGGTTTAAATGGAAGTGGTAAATCTACACTTTTAAAAATTATTGCAGGTGTTGACACCAATTATAGAGGAGATGTTGTTTTTGCTGATGGATATTCTGTGGGTTATTTAGAACAAGAACCTAAATTAGATGAATCAAAAACAGTCCTAGAAATTGTAAAAGAAGGAGTACAAGATGTTGTGGATATTCTAGATGAATACAATAAAATCAATGATATGTTTGGCTTGCCAGAAGTTTATGAAAATCCAGATAAAATGGATGATCTTATGGCAAAACAAGCTGTATTACAAGATAAAATTGATGCTACAAATGCTTGGGAATTAGATACTAAGTTAGAAATTGCCATGGATGCTCTTAGAACTCCTCCCGGAGATTCGCCAATAAATGTTTTATCTGGTGGTGAGCGTAGAAGAGTTGCCTTGTGTAGATTATTATTACAAGAACCAGATGTATTACTATTAGATGAACCTACGAATCACTTGGATGCTGAAAGTGTTCATTGGTTAGAACATCACTTATCAAAATACAAAGGTACCGTAATAGCAGTAACTCACGATCGGTATTTTCTTGATAATGTAGCAGGTTGGATTTTAGAATTAGATCGGGGAGAAGGGATTCCTTGGAAAGGTAACTATTCTTCTTGGTTAGATCAAAAATCTAAACGAATGGCACAAGAGAGTAAAACAGCTTCCAAACGTCAAAAAACACTAGAACGCGAATTAGATTGGGTTCGTCAAGGTGCAAAAGGAAGGCAAACAAAACAAAAAGCGAGGCTTAATAACTATGATAAGTTAATGAGTCAAGATCAGAAACAATTGGATGAAAAATTAGAAATTTACATTCCCAATGGACCACGTCTAGGTACTAATGTTATTGAAGCTAAAGGGGTTTCTAAGGCATTTGGAGATAAGTTGCTATATGAGGATTTAAATTTTAATTTACCCCAAGCAGGAATCGTTGGTATTATTGGTCCTAATGGAGCAGGAAAAACAACTATATTTAAAATGATTATGGGTCAGGAAACACCGGATGTTGGTGATTTTACTGTTGGAGAAACAGCTCAAATTGCTTATGTAGACCAAGCCCATTCCAATATTGATGCAGAAAAGTCAATCTGGGAAAATTTCTGTGATGGTCAAGAGTTGATTATGATGGGAGGTAAACAAGTTAATTCAAGAGCTTATCTGAGTCGTTTTAACTTTGGAGGAAGTGAACAAAATAAAAAAGTTGCTACGCTTTCTGGTGGAGAACGAAACCGTTTACACCTCGCCATGACTTTGCGCGAAGAAGGAAACGTACTATTATTAGATGAACCGACAAATGACTTAGATGTCAATACACTTAGGGCCTTAGAAGAAGGTTTGGATAGTTTTGCAGGTTGTGCGGTAGTTATTTCTCACGACAGGTGGTTTTTAGATCGTATTTGTACTCATATTTTAGCTTTTGAAGGAGACAGTCAAGTTTATTTCTTTGAAGGCGGATTTAGTGATTATGAAGAGAATAAAAAGAAACGATTGGGTGGTGATTTGCTGCCAAAAAGAATCAAATACAAAAAACTAATCAGATAATATTTTAATGTTTAGTACCATAAAAGTTATTGCTTTTGACGCCGATGATACCTTATGGATAAATGAGCCTTATTTCAGAACTGCAGAAAAAGCGTTTTGTGAGCTTTTAAAAGAGTATGTTCCTGAAGAAGAATGTAACGAGTTGTTATATAAATTTGAAATGCAAAATTTACCTTTGTATGGATATGGCATCAAACCTTTTGTATTATCCTTGATTGAAGCTGCCATTACTATTTCAAAAAAGCAAATTCCTTTAGAAATTATTTCAGAAATTATTGCAATAGGAAAAGAAATGTTGCAAATGTCTGTTGAACTTATTGATGGAATTGAAGTAACTTTAGCGCATCTTTCAAAAAAATATCTTTTGGTAATGGCTACCAAAGGAGATTTATTAGATCAAGAACGTAAATTGATGAAATCTGGTTTGGAAAAATATTTTCATCACATAGAAGTGATGAGTGATAAACAACCTAAGAATTATCAAAAGTTAATAACTCACTTAGACATTCCTCCTTCGCAATTTTTAATGGTTGGTAATTCCTTAAAGTCTGATGTTCTTCCAGTTTTAGAAATCGGATCTTATGCAATTCACATTCCATTTCATACTACTTGGGAACATGAAAAAGTAGAAGAAGAAGTAGTGCATTGCAATTTTAAGGAACTGAAATTGGCTTCAGAATTGATCGATTTATTATAATTATAGTACTCCATTTTTAAAATTTAAATTATGTCTAATTTATTTCAACGAATAGTATTTTTTTTAACTTTCTTTTTAGTTGTTTTTAGTGCTTCGGCACAAGAAAAATCTAATTTCACTTCATTAGATGTTTTTCAGTTAGAATTTGCTGCTGACCCTCAAATAGCACCAGATGGCTCCACTATAATTTATAGAAGAAAAGGCTTTGATATTATGAAAGATCGTTCTAAAGGAAGTCTCTGGATGCTTTCATCCGACGGTGAAAACCATCATAAACTAACAAATAAAGAAACCGACGAAAGTCAAGCAAAATGGTCGCCAACTGGAGACCGAATTGCCTTTGTAAGTAATTCAGGAAATGGAAGTGAAATATATTTGTATTGGCTAAATTCGAAAGTTACTGCTAAGTTAACTCAACTTGAAAATAGTCCTTCTTCTATTACTTGGTCTCCCGATGGAAAGTATTTAGCATTTTCAATGAAAATAAATGCCAAAGCGCCAGTAATTGCAAAAATGCCTTCAAAACCACAAGGTGCAAAATGGGCAGCAGCACCAAGAATTACAGACCGTTTAAAACATGAGGCTGATGGACAAGGATATATCAAACCCGGATTCTCACAGATTTTTGTTATTTCTTCAGAAGGAGGGGCACCAAGACAGTTAACAAAAGGCGATTATAACCATCGAGGAAGTTTATCTTGGTCTCCTAATGGAACGGAAATTTTCTTTTCAGGAAATCTTACTGAAAATTGGGAATATGATTTTAGAAATTCTGAAGTGTACTCCGTGAACATCCAAACATTAAAAATTAAATCCTATACTTCACAAAATGGACCTGATTATCAACCTAAAGTAGCTCCAAATGGGAACCTTATATCTTATTTAGGGTATAAAGATAAGGTGCAAGCGTATCAGGTAAATCAGTTAACGATTATGGATAGAGATGGTGAAAACAAACGAGTAATTTCAAATGATTTAGACAGAAGTATTAAAAATGTCGTATGGTCTAGGGATAGTAAAGGACTTTATGTTTTATTTGAAGATAAAGGAAAAACGAATCTTGCTTTTATGGATTTGAATGGAAAAATTTCAAAAATAACTGATAAAATAGGAGGGACTAGTCTTGGAAGACCCTATTCGAGCGGAAGTTTTTCGGTATCTAATAAAGGAAAAATAGCTTTTACCTATGCTGCTGTTAACCGTCCAGCAGATCTTGCCATCACTTCCTTAAGATTAAAAGAAACTAAAGTGTTAACTCACTTAAATGCAGATTTATTGGATTACCGTTCCTTAGGTGAGGTAGAAGAAATATGGTATACATCTAGTGTTGATGGTAGAGATATTCAGGGTTGGATTGTTTATCCTTCTGATTATGATAAAAACAAAAAATATCCAATTATTATTGAAAATCATGGAGGACCTATATTAAATTATACCGCTAATTTTTCTGCTGAAATACAATTATATGCTGCAGCTGGGTATGTTGTTTTTTATCCTAATCCCAGAGGAAGTACAAGTTACGGCGAAGAATTTGGTAATTTATTATATAATAATTACCCAGGGGAAGATTATCACGATGTCATGGATGGATTGGACGTTGTTATTAAAAAGGGAATTATAGATGAACAACGATTGTATGTTACCGGTGGAAGTGCAGGAGGAATAATGACCGCTTGGATCATTGGAAAAACCGATCGATTTAAAGCAGCTGTTGTTGCAAAACCAGTAATGAATTGGATAAGCAAGACCTTAACAGCAGATAATTATTACGGGTATGCAAATTCTAGGTATCCAGGGCAGCCTTGGGAGAATTTTGAAAACTATTGGAAATTCTCACCAATTTCTTTGGTAGGGAATGTAGAAACTCCAACAATGGTAATGGTTGGAATGAATGATTTGCGAACACCACCGAGTGAAGCGAAGCAATTGTATCACGCTTTAAAACTTAGAAAGATACCCACCGTTTTAGTTGAAATTCCTGGCGCCTCTCATGGAATTGCCTCCAGACCTAGTAATTTAATTACTAAAGTAGCACATACCATTGCTTGGTTTGAAACGTATAAATAAATAATAATTTTTAGTTTATTTTATGGTTGTTTGTAGAAAATTTATGGCGAGGTTTTTAAAAAACTAATTACAGGCGCTAAGCTTTCAAGAGGACTCTCTTCCATTGGAGTATGACCTGTGTTTTCTAATATAACTAATGTGTTATTTGGCAAGTCTTCTTGAAATTTATAGGCATTTTCGACTGGGATTAATAAATCTTCTGCTCCCCAAAGTATCAGTGTTGGCTGCTGAATGCTTTTTATAAACCTATAAGTGCTCGTATCTTTTGGTATTTTGAGTCGGTCCACGAAGGCTTTTCGGTTTCCTGCTCTGAGCGTGAGATTAAAGTACCGTTCAACTACTAAATCAGTTACTTTTGAGCTATCAAAATATACATTTTCAACACTAGATCTCACTAAAAAACGCGGAGTTATAAAAGTAAGTAATTTATTAATTACAGGTATTTTAGCCAAGCTAAAAGCAATGGGCACACTCTTGGAAGCTATCGGATATCCCGATGCATCAATTAAAATCAATTTTGTTACCGTGCTGGGTTGTTCCAAGGTAAAATTCCAAGCAATCGCTCCTCCTAAAGAATTGCCAGCCAGCACACATTGCTTGATGTTTAAAGCTATTAAAAAATCTTTTAAGAAAGCGGTATAATTTGCCATTGTATAGTTTTTATCAGGAAAGGGACCGGTTAAACCATAAGCAGGAAGGTCCATTCTAATTACTCGATGTGATTTCTTTAAACGATCGGACCATGCGTTAAAAGTATGTAAACTCGCTCCTGTACCGTGTATGAGTACAATCGGAATGGTATCTGTTTGCACTCCTTCGTCGCGAAAATGAACATCCATTTTATTTACAGCAACAAATGAAGAGTTGGAATTGGCATATTTTATTTTTAAATCATCCAAAGGAATGTCTCGATGACTAAACATTATAATAACTGCAACGATAAGCAATACTATAAGACTTAAAATAATTTTCAATATTTTAGTTAAATAATTCATGGTTTTATATCGTTGATAATATATTGTTTATGGAGCTGTTAATACTAAAGTTTTAATTATCCTAATTCTCTTTAGCAGGTATTTGATCCATTGCTCGCTCTGCAATAGCCGTTATTGACAAGGATGGGTTTACTCCTGGGTTTGCTGAGATCATAGCTCCATCTATAATATAAAGGTTTTTATAGCCAAAAACTTTATTATTCTTATCAATGACACCTTCGGAAGGATTTTCTCCCATCACAGCACCTCCTAAAATATGTGCAGTTGACGGAATGCCTGCAATTGTTTCTAAAGCAAATGAGGTGCTTACTCCATTTATAGCTTTGGCATATTCCTTAATTAATCGTACTGATTCCTTGATAAAAGGAGTTGGTTTTTTTCCTGTACTAACTCTTGAACCCATCAAACCAAAAATAGTTCTCTTAAAACTCAATGTGCTGTCTAGGGTCTGCATAAAAAGGAGTGTCACTGTTTTATTTGCCCAGCTGTTAGCAAAGTAAATTTTAAAATAGTTGCGGGGAGATTTTATAAAAGACACAAGCACCATTGCTAAACGAGAGAAAATAGTACTGCCCGTAACATAGGGAAGGTGTAGGAATTTCCAAGCACTAGAGCCTTCAGAATACCTCACCACTTCTAGGTGACTATTTTCATCAGTATCTAAAATACTTCCTATGGCGACACCTTTCGAGTAATTTTTATCTTTATCAAGGCTAGAGATACTTACCAAGGTTTCGTTATTGGTTCGTATGTCATGCCCCAACTTATTTGATAGGTTGGGTAATGAACAGGTTTTTAATTTAAGCAGCAGTTTAACGGTCCCTAAAACACCACCAGAAAAAATGACTCCTTTGCTTTTAATTTTGGTTCGCTTACTAATTAATTTTGTACTGGTCTTTATGGCTACTTCATAGCCACTAGTGCCATCTTCTTCATTGATTGGACGTACATCATACACTTCCTGTTCAGCAAGTATTTCAGCGCCCAGTTTTTGAGCCAAATACAAATAGTTTTTATCCAATGTGTTTTTGGAATTGTTTCTGCAGCCTGTCATACAAGCACCACAATAATTACAGCCGGTTCTTTCGGGACCCTTGCCTTCAAAATAGGGATCTTCTTTGGTGATATTTTCTTCACCGAAATAAATTGCAACATTGGTAGCGTCAAATTTATCTTCCATATGAAGCCTTTGAGCTACTTTTTTTAGCCCTAGATCTGCATCAAATAATTTGGGTGTTTTGGCAGCACCAAGCATTTTTAAGGCTTGTTGGTAATAGGGACTAAGTTCATTTTCCCAATCGAGTAGTTGACTCCAGCTACCGGTTTTAAAAAATGTGGATTTTGGAATGGGTAAGGTATTGGCATATACTAAAGAACCTCCACCGACTCCTGTTCCTGAAAGAACTGCTATGTGCCTAAAAAATGTTAGTTTCATGATGCCAAAGAAATGAATACTCGGAATCCAAAGCCATTTTCTGAAATTCCAGTTGGTTTTAGGAAAATCGTTAGCCTTGAACCATTTTCCTTTTTCTACGACTAAAACCTTATAACCTTTTTTTGATAATCTTAATGCACTCACCGAACCTCCAAAACCACTTCCCACTATAATATAATCGTACTTCATTCTTATCTAATACTATTTTATTGTGTGACTTGCTACTTCTGTGTTGCTTTTATTCGCACTAATTTAGTAAAAGAAAACGAACCAGAGAAAATCTCATAGGAATTAACGAATATACTATTGATAAACAATTGGTTATATGTTTTTTTTAATAAAATCTATATCTAATTCTCGGTCTTCTTTGTTGAATTCGTTCCTGTATTAATTTGTATTTTTGCCTGAAATTATCAATTATATTTTAATTATAAATGATTTATAAAAAAAAATGAAATTTACTTTGCAACGTTTTTTTAATTTTAAAATTGGTATTGCTGGTGCATTGGTTATGGGTATTTCGGTATTCTGTATCAATTATTTCTCAACAAAATTCCTATTTGATTCGAT
>Ga0208814_1000174_pt1 | contig 47315 bp, 56 predicted proteins | sample MalvirAntarct_55_FD_184253 | JGI IMG/M metagenome (GOLD analysis project Ga0208814, IMG submission 184253) | Marine viral communities from the Global Malaspina Expedition - Malaspina viral metaG Antarct_55 (SPAdes) (version 2) | ecosystem: Environmental > Aquatic > Marine > Oceanic | place... | reverse complement strand
TAAATTATCAGTTTAGATAATCACTATATTAGCTTTCTTTTTCAACCCCTAAAAAACACACCATGAACGACACAGACTTCGGCTACGATGATGGCTTCTCTGACTTTGTAAACGAGCTAACAAATGATAAAGCAAATGAAAATGCTTGCAGCATAGACAACCCAGATTGCGAAGGCTGTGGTAGTTAAATAACACTTATGAGTAGCGCTAAAAAATCAAACCCAGCAAAATGGAAACGCATTGTTGCATCTGTAAAAGCAGGAAGCAAAGGCGGTAGGCCAGGACAATGGTCTGCAAGAAAAGCTCAGATCGCTGTAGCGAGGTACAAAAAGTCTGGAGGAGGTTATAGCGGGGCTAAAAAAAAGTCAAACAGTCTTAGCAAATGGAGTAAGCAAAAATGGAGAACTTCAGATGGTAAAAAGTCTGAAGGCAAAAAACGCTACTTACCAGACGCAGCTTGGAAAGCTTTAAGCCCATCAGAAAAAAGAGCTACAAACAGAGCCAAAGCATCGGGCAACAAAAAGGGTAAGCAGTTTGTCAAGCAACCTAAAAGCATAGCTAAAAAAGTAAAAAAATACAGGAAGTAGTCTAAGTCACTGACTAACAAGGGGTATACGAAAGTGTATCCCTTTTTTATTTAATTTTGTATAGTAATACAATTTATTTAAAAATGAGTGATTTAAACCAAGCCTTAGAAGGGCTAATAGGAGACATGGGAATGTCTATTTCAGACGAGTCTCCAGGAAACGAAGTACAGACTCCTGAGCAGACTGAAGAACAGACTACTGAACAGACTACTGAACAGACTCCCGAAGAAACTCCCGAACAGACTATTGAGCAAAGTGTTGAAACTATTGCAACCGAGTCTGACGAAAATAATGAACCTGAAGTTTCTGAAGAGGAAATGGAGGCTACAATGCTTGAGTACCTAAGCGAAAGGCTTGGACGAAAAGTAAACAGCCTTGATGAAATACAAGAAACTAAAGATACGTCTGCAAATATTGACGAAAGAGTTGAGGCTATAAATAAGTTTGTAACTGAAACTGGTCGCAGCGTTGAAGATTGGATTGCATATCAATCTATGAATCCATCCGAAATGGATGATTTATCGGCTATTAAAATGCAGTTAAAATCTAAATACGGAAACGCTGTATCAGATGAAGATTTAAACCTACTAGTTGAAGACAAGTATTCTCTTGACGAAGATTTATACGATGAGTCTGAAATTAGATTGTCTAAACTCCAACTTAAATTAGATGCAGACAATGCTAGACAAGAGATTGAATCTGTAAGGTCTAAATACAAAACTCCAGAACAAAAACCTGCACCCCAGGAAGAGTTTGAGGGTATCGTAAATGACCAATGGTTACAGACTATGTCGTCTGAGGTTGATGCCCTTGAGGGTATTGAGTTTCAGTTATCAAAAGACAAGTCATTTACCTTTGGTTTAGAAGATAATTACAAGTCCGAACTCAAGTCTAAAAACGAGGGCATTGAAGATTTCTTTGGCTCGTATGTTAACGAATCTGGTGATTGGGATTTTGAAAGATGGAACATGCATCAGGCTGTACTTGACAATGTTGAAACAATAGTTAAGTCTGCCTACCAACAAGGTCTCGGAGAAGGTCAGAAAAATTTAGTTGATAAAGCTGCGAATGTACAATATCAACCAAATCAAACTGGCAACACCGGAGAAGGAAACGTACCGAACCTAGAAGAGCAATTAAAACAAGCCCTTGGAATGAATGACAACGGATTAACTTTTAAGATTTAAAAAATAAAACAAAATGGCTTTAAATAGACAAACTGCTGGTTCAAGTCCAGAAATTACATTCGGTGGAGACCTTCCAACCGGCTCGTTTAACTTACAGAAGTTAGACGCTGCAAAATACGTTTCATTGTACGACTTGGTAAACAAGCCAGACAATCGTGACGCTCTTATCAAGACTTATGGTAATCAAGGTATTACTGGATTCTTGCAACTAGTAGGCGCTACTAAATCTATCGGTACTAACGATGAGGTAACTTATTGGGAAGAAACTCGCTTACACAAAAAGCAGGCAGGAGCTTTAGCTACTATTACTGCTGCTGACACTACAGTTGTTTTAACTGCATCTAGCTTGGCTAATGTAATTGTTCGTGACAATGACGTTGTTTTAGTAGACGGTTCTGAGCGTGCATTAGTAAGCATTAGCGGTACTGCAATTACTTTAACTTCTTTGCTTTCTGGTGGTTTTTCTGCACTTGCAAGTGCTGAAGTTGAACTACCTATAGTAGGTAACTTATACGGACAGGGTACAGACCAGCCAGATGAGTTTATTGAAAGCGGTATTGTTAAGCGTGTTAACCCTTTCATGATCATGAAGGATGTATACAGCGTAACAGGCTCTCAAGCAACTAACATTGGTTGGATCAACTTAGGTGGTGGAGATTACCGCTGGTACTTAAAGTCTGAAGGTGATACTCGTCAGCGTTTCATGGACAAGCGTGAAATGATGATGTTATTAGGTCAAAAAGTAACTAACAGCTCTATCGGAACTGCAGCAAATCCAATTGACGGATCTGAAGGATACTTCAGCGCTATTGAAGATCGTGGTATTGTAAACGGTGGCTACATTAGCGCTCTTGACGATGTTGACGACCTTATCAAAGTTCTTGATAAAGAAGGTGGTTCATCTGAGTACGCTATGTATGTGAACAGGATCCAAGACTTAAAACTTGACGACTTAATCGGAGCTGCTGGTGATACTACTACTACTGGTGCTGCTAAGTTTGGTTCATTCTCAAACAGTGCAGAAACTGCAATAAACTTAGGATTCCGTAGCTTTAACCGTGCTGGTTACACATTCCACAAGCATGACTGGAAATTGCTAAACGACCCTACGTTGTTGGCTGATTCAGACTTTGCTGGTGTTGCTGTACCAATGGCTCAGGTTGCTGATGCTAAGACTGGTGACAAAGCACCTGCTTTGGAGATGAATTACAAAGCTTCTAATGGTTACAGCCGTGAGATGGAGCATTGGATGGTAGGTTCTATCCTAGGAGCGTCTAACGCAACTAAGGATAACGTAGAATTCCACTACCGTTCTGAATGTAACTTAATTACTCGTGCCGCTAATCGTCACGTCTTGATTAAAAAATCATAATCAAGTTTTTATTGAGGAGAGGGGATTCGTCCCTTCTCCTTTTTTTAATTTTATTCAATACATAACAAAATGGCTACAAACACTAAAAAACCTGGCGGCAGAACACCTAAGTCTGCACCAGTATCTGCACCGGTATCTACACCTTTATCAACTTTGTCTTCATCTCCGTCTACTCTTAAAAGAGTTGATAGCTTGAAAAAAAATAAAATATACACTATCCAAAATGGAGGAGGTATATGGTTTAAGCTTAGACAGCACAACATTACTGTTTTTGACGAAGAAACTAAAATGGTAAGACAGCTTCGCTACTCTCCAAATGAGAATTCTGTATTTGTTGATGAGCAATCTGAAAACACTATACGTGAACAGATTATATTTAACAACAAAACACTTCCTGTACCTCATACTAATCCACCTCTTCAAAAATATCTTGATTTACATCCAGACAACGCGGCAAATGGAGGCAGGGTTTTTTCTTTAGTTAACACTGAGCGCAAAGCAGAAGTAGAACTAGATAAAGAATTTGCTATTCTTGATGCTGTGAGTATGGTAAGAGACAAGTCTATTGAACAGCTTCTACCTGTCGCTATGTACCTAGGTATTGACACTAGTCAAAAAAACATGGAGATTAAGCGTGAGCTATTAATGCAGGCTAAATCAAACCCAACAAGCTTTATTGAAATGTTTGACAACCCTGTAGTTCGCGTAAAAAGTACTTTAATTAGCGCGGTAGACTTTCAGATCCTCAAAGCTGATTCTGATGGCATGAAATGGTTTGATAGCAAGAAACTTATAGTTGCTACACCTGCAGGACAGAACACTGTAGATATAACTACTAGATTTTGTTTATCAGAAAAAGGAGCGTTAGTTCTTGATGAAATAGAAAGACAGCTTTCTAAAATATAACTTAACTTATAAGTTACTATAACAGAGGGGGTTGCAGAAATGCAGCCCCTTCTTTTTTGTATCTTTGTACATAGAACAGAAATATTATGGCATCTGTAAACGAAGTTTATTCAGCACTAAAAAATCTGGCAAACAAAGATCAACGTGGTTTTATTACACCTAAAGTGTTTAACACGTTTTCTACTATTGCACAGAGTAAAATATTTAACGACTTATTCGGTGAAATGACTAAGGCGCAAACAATCCGTGCAAGAAATGTTGATGCAGGTGGATATCAATCATTTAAAAAAAGACTACAAGAAGATTTATCATCTTTTTCTAAGGAGTCTGTTGTTAGCCAGACTAATGGAGTTTTTGCCAAGCCGGATGATTTGTCAAGGATAATATCAATGAAGACATCAGGAGCTTACGTTTTTGGAAGTTCTACATCAACACCTATAGACGTAATGTATGATGAATCTAAAATTGAATACGTTCTTCAATCTAATCTATCAGCACCATCATCTACACATCCTGTTGCAATATTGTCAAACGACATTGAAGTGTTTCCTACTAGCATTAAAAAAATAAAAGTAAAGTACTACAAGCAACCAGAAGGTAGGCTTCCAAGCACAGGAGCAAGAACAGCTTTAACACCTAGGTATAGCGCTATAAGTTTAGGAGCTTCTAACGAAGTGTTTGACCCTACTACATCTATAGATTTTGAGCTTCCTGATCACTATGTTTCAGAGCTTGTTATAGAAATTGGAAAAATGATAGGAATTAATCTTCGCGATCAAGACGTATACGCATACACTTCTGGAGAATCACAACAACAAAAGCAGTAACAAATGGCTAGAGATACGGTTTCAGTAGAACAGATTATAAACGACATCATCCTTACATCAGACGGAGACGACTACGCTAATAATGCGAATGGAGTTGTTTTAAGGAACTATGCGCTACGCGGAATACGCGAAATGGGTTTTGACATCATGAAGAGAATAAAGTCTCTTAAACTCAGTGTAAACGCTTCTAACAACACTGTTGAGCTTCCTGATGATTTCGTAGATTATACAAAGATAGGAGTCATAGGCTCTGACGGATTGATCTATGTTTTTGGAGAGAATAAAAATCAGAACATGGCTATGAAGTATGTTACTGATGCTGCGGGAAATAAAATAGACTCAAATAACGATGGTGTATACGATAGGGTAGACGCTAAGACAACAAGATCTTCAGGTCAAGAAAACTATACGTTTAGAAACTTTCTTCATCAAGGAAACGTAGGCCGTGCTTACGGAATGGGTGGGGGATTATACTCTGGAGAATTTAGAATAAACTTTGAGCAGAACAGAATTGAACTACACAGTACTGCTGGGTATACCGAAATTATAATTGAGTACATAGCGGATGAGGCAAGAAGCGAAAACCCAAGTATTCATATTTATGCGGAAAACGCTTTGCGTTCATACGTGTACTACAGACTTGTTGAGCGTAAGGCCAACGTACCTAACTCGGAAAAAGCTAGAGCTAGACAAGAGTATTACAACGAAAAAAGACTTGCTAACGCTAGAATAAAATCTTTCACTAAAGAGGAAGCTCTTAAGACTATTAGAAAGAATTATAAGCAAAGCCCTAAAGGTTAATCTATGGCTATTGACAAACTTATACCTCAGTACCTAAATTCAGATACTGATCAGAAACTAGTGAAGTCTGTTGAAATGACAGACAACTTAAATATTCGTGTATCGGAAGATGACGCAGGTACAGGTGGGGTAATAAAAAATGTAAAAGGTACTGACGTTGTTTCTAGCAAAACACCTGGTGATGCTTTTCCTGATGGTGAAAACAGAGTCATAGGATCTACAGCAAACGAAAAAAACAAAGAGATTTTATTTTTAGTATGGAATGAAAACTCAAACCACGGTATATACAGAATGGATATATCCACTGGGAAATATCAAAAACTATATGAAGACAGCGTATTAAACTTTCAAAAATTTAGTTATGCGGATTGTGCTGTTGTTGTAAACGAAGAAGACAATACTTTATTTTATTGGACAGACAATGTAAATCCTCCAATGAAAGTCAACGTAAACAGACTCATCATTTCTGATTACCCCGCTAGTTTTTATTCTGGAACAAATGAAGAAAAGCTTTTAGCGTTAACAGTAGCAAAGCAACCGCCATTAAAAGCTCCTACATATAATATTGTAAACAATATAGATGTAGATTCTAATAACATTAAAAATAAAATATTTCAATTTGCTTATAGGTATAAATACATTGACGGAGAACTAAGTTCATTGTCCCCGTACTCAACAGCAACGGCATCTATATCACAATTAAAAGACGGAGTTGTAGATGACTCTGCTTTAGAGTTCTTTAATCAAATAAATGTTTTTGTTCAAAACAGTTCTTCTGAAGTTGAAAAGATAATTTTATTTGCAAGAATAGGCAACTCACAAAATTTTTACGAAGTTGAAGAAATAGACAACTCTGGTGGAACAGGGTTTTCTACTATAGCTTTTAAAAACGATAAAATAAATTCTTCATTATCTAAAGATGAAGAAAATAAAATATACGATAACGTACCTCAAGTTGCAAAAACTTTATCTATTGCCAACAACAGATTAATGTACGGTAATTATATAGAGGGATACAATAACACAAAAGTTGTTACAGAGTCTAATGCAGTCTACAGAATAAAACCTGTTATTTCTCAAATTCCTGTATCTTTAAATTACTCTACTCCAGTAGGATCATTTAGCCCTTCTAACCCTTTTACAATAAAAATAGATTACGTTCAATTACCATCTGTTTTTAATGTTAAATCAAAAATATCAATAGATACAACTATTGTTTCTGAACATCTAGAAGTTTCTAAAAGCTCAAATTACGGTAGTATTACCGTGACTTACGAGTCTACTAAAGAAAAGGAAACTGTTATTGGTGATGTTGGTGCTTCAGTAGATATAAATTTTAATGAAGCGCAATTGTCACTTGAGGCAATTAGAGTTAGGTTTAGTATAGACATCCCTTTAGGGACATCTAAATCAGCCGCTATATTATTAGTAAATAATGCTATAGCAACCGAGGTGTTTAACACAACGGTAGAGCCTAAAAAAGGAGATGTAGAACACGCTACAATTTACGATGATACTGTTTCTGGCGTTAAAGCAAGGGTATGGCTAGAGGGAAAGTCTTACTTTAAATTTAGTCAACCCGCTCAAATAGGTTCCTCTAATTTATATACTTCTGAATTAAAATTTGCAGGCGCTGAGATTTATGCGTCTCATTTAACAATAGTTGATGGCGGCTTTATAGGTATAGGCGCGGCTGAACTTACTGTAGATATAATAAAATCAACTACACTTAAGATTGGAGGTCTTTCTGAATACAATCATTTATCACCCATAAGCGAAACAACAGACTACCAATATTATGATGCCGCTGTAACTAGCAGTTCTAATTTTATAATACAAAACATTACTGGTCACCGTTCTTTTAAGGAAAACGCCAAGCACGATTTTGGAATTGTGTATTTTGACGAAAGAGGAAGGTCTTCAGGTGTGAATAAAATCAACAGTGTTTATATAGATGGTTTACACAATAGAACTAATACTTATGCAAATAAAATAGACTTCAGAATTACTAGTCAAGCCCCTTCTTTTGCGAAAAAATGGCAGCTTGTTTATGGAATGAATTCTAGTTACAATAATTTTTTACAGTACACTGTATCGGTGGCTATGCCTTTGGTAAAGGCAAGCGAGGCAGATAATCACGAAAAAATATACATCTCTATGTCTAGCCTTGAAGGAAAGGCTAATTCATATAAAGAACAGACTGACGCAAGAATAGAATATAAATACGAAGAAGGAGACAAGCTAAGGGTTATACGTTACAAAGAAGCTAACTATGTTTATACTAATTACGAGTTTAATGTTCTTGGCTATGAATACGTTTCTGATCCAGAGGAAGCTCCGTTTTTAGCTAGCCCTAGTGATGCAAACGAAAAAACAGGATGGTTTTTAGTTGTACAATCTAAAGATATTTCTGGATTTTCAGCAAAAGATGTGCTTAACGGTAATTCTAACTGGGACAAAGAAGCATTAATAGAATTATACACTCCTAAAAAAGAATTAGAAGAAAAGGTTTATTTTGGTATAGATCAAGCGTACGATGTTGTAAATGGTCAGCACTACGGTGAAAGAAACGTAACTTCAGGAGGCTCTTACAGCATTGAAATACTTTCTAGCTCTACAGCATCCTCAAGTGAAAGATTTTATATAAACGATACCTTTATAGCTGATGGTAAATCTGTTGTTATAACTGCTGTTTATATAAATATTGACGGAACTTATTCTTACGAATACAGATCTGGCCCAGTTTTAATTACTTTAGGTGTTTACAATGTAAGCATAACCAACTATCAAGATGCAATTATATCCACTAACCAGGGTGATGTTTATTTTAGAGTTAGAAAATTAAGAACGGGCAATCCGTTAAGAGAGTACTCTCCTATGATTTCTGGAAAGTATGCAAGAAACTCTTTTCAATATGATTTAGATTTTATTGAAGACAAATCTGTAAGTGATTTCTTTAAGTCTGACTATAGCTCTATAGGAAAGCCATATGGGTACATACCTGAAGCAAAAAGACTTCGCAGAAAATCATCTATTACTTATTCCGATGCTTTTGTTATAGACTCAGATGTATTAAATCTAAGTTCTTTTAATTTAAGTTTAGCTAATTGGACTGATTTAGACATATTTAACGGAGCTATAAACAAATTAGTATCTCGTGGTGATTCTTTAACGGCTATTCAAGAAAGTAAAACTTCTCAGCTACCATTAGGAAGAAACCTTATTGAATACGCAAGTGGAGATACAGGAGTAACTGTTTCTAGAAATGTACTTGGTGTTCCTTCTTATTACGCTGGAAACTACGGAACCTCTAGCCCTGAGTCTGTTGTTGAAAGATTTGGGATTGTATATTATGTTGATGCTTTTGCGGCCAAGATCATAAGATTGTCTGCTGATGGTATAACTCCTATTAGTGAAAAAGGAATGAGCAGTTTCTTTGATAATCTTTTTAATGATTTGCTTTCTAACGGTAAAAATCCTAGAATAGTTGGGGGTTTTGATCCTGATAACAACGAATACATTATAACCATAGAGCCTTCGTTTAGCTCTTCAATAACTATAGGCTCAGAGACAAATAACATACCGGTTAACGAATCTGGCAATATGGTTTTAGATTCATTAACTTATAGCAGCTCTACCGTGTTATGGAATACTTTAGCTGTAAACTTTGATGTATTTTGTGGTGAGTGGCAAAACACTGGTAATGGTATTGTATTTTTAGATCAGATATTTACATCCCAAGGAGTAATAATTGATGATGAGCTAAACGGCTCTACAGCAACTATAAACGTAGTTGTTACGGATTCAAATTACAATTTTGTATTTATAGCAGCTTTAAATTTAGCCACTGGTAAGCTTACAATACCTTCTGTAACTTGTGATGGAACTACTATTACAATTGGGTCTACCTCACCTGCTGCAAATGGAGTGACCATATCTTACAAACATAAAAAAGGAGCATGGAGCAGCAAGTATAGCTTTAAGCCTACATCTTACGTAAGCCTTAACAATGAGTTATACAGCTTTAAAAACACCGACTCTGGTTTAATGTGGAAACACAATGTGAATGAAACTAGAAATAATTTTTATGGTACTCAGTATAATTCTATGATTGAGTCTGTTTCAAATTACAATCCTTCTATGGTTAAAGTGTTTGAATCTCTAGGTGTAGAGGGCGGTGGAACATGGAGTGGATTGCTTACAAACTCTACTCAAAGCACAACATTAGGAGAGTCAGACTTTGATGTTAAAGAGGGCAATAGCTATGCTATGATTCCTAGAGACACATTAATCTCTGCTGGTCATCAGATATACATAGGCAAGGTAGAGTCTATTACAAACGATAAAATTACATTTACAACACCGGTCAACAGTCTCCCATTTACATTAGGGGATGACTTATATACGGCAGTTGGATCCACTCTGACAGACACAACTATAAATATATCTGGAATAACAGATAAAAAAACAATTTTGTGTTCATCTACAGTGGCTAACATAAACTTAGGTGACAATATATTTGTACAACACAATTCTAGAATAGATGGTGACCCTATGAGGGATGTATTCTTAAAAGTTAAGCTAACAAGCTCTGACACAGAACTATTTGAAGTTCATGCGTTATCTTTAAGTTATGACAGGTCTAGACTACACAACGACAGAGTCAACTAAAAAGATTAAATTTGCATTATGAAGTTAAAACGATTTGAAGAAGGTGGTTCCTTTACTGAGCTAGGTGGTTCAATGGATATACTAGGCGGTGCTGTAAAAAGTATTTACGGTTTTAAGCAACTAAAAGAAGCTAATCGTGAATACGATAGGGCAAAAGCTGCTGCGCCATCTTTAGAGACGGCCTCACAGTTTTACGAAAATTATAAGAACGCTCACGACTCTGAGTTAGCAAGAATTGAAATGGATGCTATTCAAGGCAACGTAGCGACATCTATACAGGCTTTACAAGGCGCTGGGGGAAGAGCTTTAGTTGGAGGTCTAGGAGCAGCTGTAGCAAACTCTCAGACAGCTCAAAATCGCATGTTAAGTCAGGAAAGACAACAAAGAACTGTAGCTGGAGCAAGATTAGCACAAGCTGAGTCTCAGGCTATTGGAAGAAAAGAAGCTCGTAGCCAAAACGAAATTCAACAGGCTCAAGCATCAGCTGCTGCTGCTCGTCAAAACATTGTAAATGGAGTTACAGGTATTGCCACAGGAGCAATGGCTGGTGGGCTTAAACCTATAGGAAAGGCAGCTAAAGCAGCATTCGGAGCTGTTAAAAGCGCTCCTTCTAAATTTAGAGACTTCATGGTTGACCGTGAAATAAGAATAACAAAGGAAGCTATCGGCCCAGGTGAGTCCAATGAAAATATGCAAAACTTTATTTTAAATCAAAACGATTATATAAAGTCTGTTCGTGATAGTTGGCAAGAGTATGAAAAACCAGACTATAATTTTAATCAAGGAAATAAAACCTTTAATATAGTTGAAGAAAATATTGACAGAGCTGCAGTAACTCAACAACAACTTATTGAAGATCAAAGAGCAACTGCTCTCCCTCCTCAAGACGTTACAGGTAATAGAGCTGGGGGTGGATCAAACCCAATTTTTAGCGGTATCGGCTCTTCAATGCCATCAGAAAAAGAAATGGAGTTTAATCTTGGTGAAGTAGGAAAAACACCTTACAATCCTAACGGTTTCTGGGATAGAGGACAATTTATACCTAATCCAGGTGGAAATATTTTTGGTAACATACCTTCGTACACAGATGGAGGCATGATGACTAAGGGAAGCTTTAATCATGGCTCTAACCCTATAGATATAGTTCAAGAAGGTGTTAAGGTGGGAGAAGCTACAGGAGGTGAGTATATACTAAATCCTGAACAAGCTAAAAAAATACAGAAAGAAAGTACTTACGCACGTAAGCTATTTAAGAGTTTTGAAAAGAAAGCTAAAAGCAATAAATAATGGCAGCATTAGACGCTAACGTATACAAGACACCAAGCTTTACGGAGCTAGGTATGAAGAAAGACAAGCAGGTTAAAGACCAGAGAGATTTCAGAGCTAAAGAAACGTCTGCAACAGGCGCAGAACAGTCTTTTGGTGCTGCTCAATATGAACTCACGGGAGCAAGAAAAGGAGTTCTTCAAGAAGCTTATAATGTTTATAGCGAAGCTGCAATAAAGTACGAAAAAAGCGGTTCTGATGCAGATGCTAAAACAATGAAAGACCTTGCTAACAAGGTTAACTTCTTTTCATCAGCAGGAACGACAATGCAAAGTCAATGGAATCAAGGCTACGCAACAGCAGTGGCAAGTGAATTTGAAGGATACGCTGAATCACCAGAGACTATACAACAGAGATACAATCAAAGAATTAACGATAAAGTTGAAACCAAGACCGAAAACGGACAAGTTTTAATCAAAGAAGGCGACAAGTTTGTACCCGCAGAACAGTCTTCATATTTTTCTAGCAGCTTAAACCCTAACAATTCATTTATTATCCCTAAATCTGTTGCTGGTGGGCAGTTCGTGCTACCTAGCGCCTACGTTGAAGATATTAAAGGTGTTATGAAGTCTTCTTCTAATCCTGAACAAGCTATAGGAAAAGCAGAGTCTGAATTCCTACACAGGTTAAAAAACGATGCTTCTTTTAGGCAGGATGTTGGAATCCATTACGCTATAAACGAGTTAGGTTTAATTAAAGGAAAACAAGGCTTATCAAGAGCTGACCTGAGAGCTGTAGATGAAAGAATGCAAGATGAAGAGTTCTTTTCAAAAGCAACAGACTCTTATCTAAACGACATGAAGTCTAACATTCAAAACACTATGGGTGGATCTTCTATCCAAAACAATCCTTCTTACGTTGAGTCTGTAAAGGGTGAAGGTGGCGACATTGATGTTGAGATGTTTACTATTGATAAAGTTGGAGATATTGTAAGCGTGGGGGTTACTGATGATGGAAGTTTCTACATAAGTAAGCAAATAACAGCGGAAGCCCCACCTGTTACTGTTAAAGCATCTGAATCAGAGTTAGCTATAATAGAGAAAAAATTAGGTGTTGACGTAAGAGGAATGGCTCAGAACGATCAACCTAAAGAAGAAGTACAGGAAGATCAACCACAACAAACAGAACAATCACCTGTCGCACCAGAAACCGAAGAGGTAAAGCAAATGCTGCCTAAGATTGAAGAGGCTAAAGGAACGGAAGGAGATGGATTAGGGTTAGGTATAAGCAGACAAACAGGTTTAGCACCTCCTGCTGAGGCTACCGCTGAGACCGCAACAACTGCCTTGCCAGAATGGTATTACAATAACCTTATTAAATTTGAGGGAGGTGTATCTACAGACAAAGATGATAACGCATGGGCAGCGAATCCTGATGCTCCTAAAGTAAAGGGCAAGAGAGCGCATACTAATAGAGGTGTTCAATGGAAAGTCTTTAAAGAGTACGCTAAAAGAAATAAAATAGCTGCAAAAGATTGGAATAACACGTTTTTAGAAATGACAGAAGACACGGCTAAAGATATCGTAGATGATTACGCAAGTGCATCCGGATCCACAAACTTTAAAGACCCGATTCTAAGATCTTTCTTTACTCAGAATTCTTGGGGGACAGGTAAGGTATGGGCGGCAGACTTTAAGCCAGGCAGAAGTGCTGAGTACAGATCATTGCTAGATTGGCTACAGACTGAGACTAAAATGGATTTTGATAACGTGTCTAAAGTAGGGCCTAAAGAAGCTGCTGCAATTCAAGAGTTTTACGACAAAGACCCTGAAGGGTTTATAAAAACTTTTGCGTCTAAAAAAGAAGAGCATTTTAAAACACTAGATGACTTCGGTAAGTTTGGTAAAGGATGGGTCAGGAGACTTAAAGAACTAGAGTCTGAAGCTTTAGCAGCTATTTAATAGCCTAAAAATCAGTATCTTTGCCCTATATAAAGAGTAAAGAATATGTCTGAATCTCCAGAAGAAAGAATGGCAAACAACAAAGTCTACTCTGTAGATGCGTTTGCTGCTGGTATAAAGTCTAATCATCCTGAATACGAAGCTGTTGACAACCAAGAGCTAGTAGGGAAAATGCTAGAGAAGTACCCACAGTACCGTTCTCAAGTAGACTATGCACCAACTGGCGGATGGCAAGACAAAACTCCTAAAAAAAAAGATTCTACGGAATTATCTTCTCCTGGGGAGACCACTCCTACAGACTCGGCATTACCTACTGAGGCTCCTAAGCGCGATGCGTTTAAGATAATTGATAAAAACCCTTACGAGCTAGGAAGACTCTGGAACAGGGCTATTGCCGGTTCGGAAACAGGTAAGATGGCCGCTCGTTCATTTTATGGTGGTTCTATTGATTTTGAAGAATTAGCATACTACAATAAAGTACTTAATGAAAACGCACCTAAAGCTGATGATTGGCTTGCAGGTGATGAAGAGAATGTTATTGGTAGCTTTCTTCTTGATATTGTTAGGACAATCCCAGAATCACTTATTGGTTTAGTAGACTCATCTTTATCTCCCGAAGCGGCGGCTTCAGCTGCCACAGGTGCGGCTGCAGGTGCGGCTGTAGGTACTGTGTTCGCTCCCGTTACGGCGGCTGTAGGTGGTTCAGCAGGTGCTGCTTTTGCAGGGTCTGGCATGCTTACATTTGGTAGCACGTTGTTAGGTAAGTTATCTGAAAACGGAATAGACATAACAAATCCTAAAGCTCTTGAGGCTGCGTGGAATGATGAAGAGTTTATAACACCATTAGCTAAAGAGTCTGCTAACAAAGCAGGTATAGTAGGTTCTTTTGACGCTATATCTGCAGGTCTTGGTGGCGCTGTTGCTAAGGGAATAGCTAAGTCTGGAGCTAAAAGAGTAGCTGCCGAAATAGGAGAATACGCAGTAGAAGGCTCTTTAGGGGCCTCTGGTGAAGCTTTAGGTTCGCTAGCCGCAGGTGATGAGATTAATTGGAGAGATGTTGCGTTAGAAGGTTTGTCCGATCCTGCAGCTGGTATCTCTGGACGTTTAGTAAAATCTTTAACGTCTAGTCTTGAAGGCAAACTTGACCCTGCAGAACAGGAAATGCTTAAAAAGTTTGAAAAAGATCCAGCGGGATTTGAGACTAAGATTGATATATCTAAAGTAGAAAACGCGGGAGCATCAAAAGAAATAAAAACTCAGATTGATGAGCTAAGAGGATTTTTAAAAAAATCCAATAAAAAACAAAAAGTTACTATACTCAAGGAAATACAAAGACTTGAGAAACAAAAAACTGATCTTCATAAAAAATCTCTTGATGCTTTAGACGAGATGTCAAGCGAAGAAGTTACAGAGCTTGGAGAGTTGTCTTCTGAAATACTTGAGTTAGCTGAGTCAATGAACAATGAGGACATGACAGCCTCAGAAAAAGAAGCAGTAAGCAAGGTAATTGAGCGGAAGAATACAGAGCTAAAAGAGATAAGAGAAGGTTTTAAGCCTACTGAAGAGGTGGTTTCTGAGGTAGATGAAGATGTGATTGTGAAGGCTGCAGATGAAGCACCCGTAGTAACAAGACCTGCTAAAGCCGCAGATCAAGCGCCTGTAGTAACGAGACCCACTAAAGCTGCAGATGAAGCACCCGTGGTTAAGAGGCCAGCCAAAGCCGCAGATGAAGCACCCGTAGTAACAAGACCGAAGAAGGAGAAGACTGTTAAAGTAAAAGAACAGACTCCAAGTGTTGAAGCTGAGAAAGTCGTCAAGGTTGATTCTGAAAAGAAATTAGCCGAGGTAGCTAAGGTAAGAGAAGCAGCGCCTAAGTCAAAGTACTCAGGAGTTAAGTCTCGCATGAAAAGCACAGATCGCGGATATAAAACTGTAATTGAAAAAACAGACAAGCGTACCGGAAAAGTAATTACATATGAAGGTGACGTATTTGTAAATCCTAAAACAGGTAAGGTTACCCATACGGTAACAGAGTTTGTTGATGGAAAAAAGAAAGGAGAGGCTAAGTCGTATAAAGACGTAAAGTCTTTCCGTGACGCTATCAATAAAAAAATTAAAGCTGGTGCTGTTGAAGGTGAGGCTTTTGCTCGTGAATACGATTCGTCACCTGAAGGGAAGTCTGCATCAGACTCTTCACGTATAGTAGAGTTCCAGGAGGAGCAGAAGAAATCACCAGTTAAGTCTAAGAAAACTGTAGAGAAAGTAACCTATAAAAGAGACGGAAAGATTGTAGAGCTTAAGATACAGGTAAACGGATCAAACAGACAGAGACAACTACCTTACGCATCTGTAACAAATGTTACCAACGGCGGGACAAAAAGGTTTGAAACTAAACAACAGTACGACAAGTTTAGAAATGAGCAGTTGGCTCGTAGGAACGATGTTAAAATTGAAACTATATCTGAGGCAGTAATTGAGAGAGATGCTGAAGCGGTGTTTACCAAAGAAGAAGCTGCCACAGAGGTTAAGGGATTATTTAAAAAACCAGCACCTAAGAAAAAAGGCACTAGCAATACTCAGCGCAAGAAAACTACACGCAAGCCATATCAGCCTGTTGTATACGCTCAAGTTGAAAATGAAAGTAGGGTCTACGTAGTTAGAGACGGAAAAGGAAAAGACAGACTTATACAGAAAACCATAGGAAAGAATGGGGAGTTTGCCACCTATGAGGTAGTGGAAAAAACATTTGCCGCTGGTATAAAGCGTTATGAAATAAAAGAAGGTGCTAAGGCTTATGACAATCAAAGGGAGTTAATAAAAGCATTGCGTGAGGAGTCTAAGAAGACACCAGACTCTTTGATTAAATTGGCTGAACAGTTTGTTGCATTAATAAACAGCAAGGAAATAATGGAGATTGAAGCTCTACCAGCTGTTGACAGAACAAGAAAACAAAGTGCATCGCTAGGAAAAGTAACAAAGCTTTCTAAGAAGCTGGCTAAAGAATCCAAAGAAGCGGGTCTAAAATCTACTGACATTATAGCTGAGGTACAGAATAAAAAAGAAGTATCAACTAATACTCCTTTAAAAATATCTTACAATAGAAATACTGAACGAGCACCAAAAATGGGCAAACAGTTCGGGCAGGATGTAGAGGCAGCAGGTACGTACATAACTCAAAAAGAAACAGATTTCACACCCGAAGGATTTGAGACGGGGAGCGTACAATTAGAATCACCTTTAGTTATTGATATAACGAACGACACTCAAATAGAATATAAACGCACCCTGTCTAAACAGTATGGAAATAAAAAAGGAAAAACCTTATCCAATGCTTTAAAAAAAGAAGGATACGATTCTATTGTGACAAAGTATGAAGACGGCACAACAGGAGAGATTATTCTTTTAAATGATATAAATACATATCAAAAAGAACGCTCTTCACTGTCTGTAAGAACAAAAAACAGACAAGAGATTTCAAACAAAAGGGATGTAATGCCTTCTGTTATTAAGCGAGCTATAGGTAGAGCTAAAGATATTCTTCGCACACTATCTCCAGATGTGGTTTTTATCACACATGAAAACACTAGAGCATTCAACGAGGCAATGACAGCTTACTCCCAGAATGGTGTAAACGAAAGAAGCGCTGAAGGTGGTCGTTATATATACAACACAGCAACAGGGGCTAGAGAGATACATATAAACCTAGAGTTTGCTACCGCGAGTACTCCTATTCACGAAGCCTTTCATGCCTTCTTTGACAAAGCATACAATCAAGACCCAATGGTAGCTAAGGATTTAGCCAAGGTTCTTTATGTCGCGCTAAGAAGAGGAAGCAAAGCAGATAAGGCAATCGCTAAAAAGCTTGAAGCATTTATAAAGAGATACGATGAAAGCGTTCAGTCTGAAGAGTTCCTGGCGGAGCTAGCAGGCATAATGAGTGAAGCTGAACAGACGCTAAGTAAGCCTATGATTCAGAAGCTTTCGGACGTTATTAAAAAGTTCTTGCTTAAACTAGCTAACAAAGCGGGCATAGACAACAGACTTGTGGACTACCTGAGATACGATGTGCTGTCAAACGAAGCGCAGCAAGAAGCTGTGCAGTTTATGCGTTCTTTTATTAACGCTAATTCAGACTCTTTCTTAGATCCTATGAATCAGCCTATTCCTTTAGCTAAGAATCAAGATGTAAAACTTGAGGGTGTGGTTAAAGAAATGTCTGAGCTTACAGAGGACTATAAAAAAGAATCTAAAGGATTCCTTCTTGATTACTTTCAGTCTGGAAAAGAGATTAAAAGAGGTATAGCTACGGGCCGTATTAAATTTGGCGGCAAATTATCTAATCTTGACGGCAAGCCATACTTGCTGCACCAACCGGATAACGCTTCTGTAGGCATAGTTAAAGACGCTAACGGAAATGTAATAGGAGAAAACTTTGGAGGAATGTTGTTTCCGGAAAGATTTAAAGGTTCGTTCTGGGCATCCACTAGGTCTGCAGCCGTTAAAATGGCATCAGACTTAAATGCTATGCGGGTTTTAGGTGACGGTACTATAAGAATGGTTCTTACTGCTGGAACTCAAGACAAGTTATTTTCCTCTACTGCAGCATCAAGAAACGTAGGTTCAATGATTGAAAGCTACACGTCTACAATTAAGATGAGTGACAAACAAGAGCTTTCTATGTATCAGTCTATTTATGATAAGATATTCAGAAAAGCTGGAGAGCTGAACAAAATGATTGACGCACAGGCAGAATTTACTGATTTAAAATCTGCGGGTAAAATATCTAATAGAGATTTATCCAAGTTGGATGAAATAAATCTAAAGCTAGAAAAGATATCTGAAGCCGGACTGATTACTTTAACTACAGACGATAAAGGACATGTTAAAATAGCCAAAAGAACCTTTAAAAGTTCGGATGATATTAAGTCTGTTCTTTACAATGTTAAAGATGCTGATGTTAGCATTTTTCCTTTAAGAAAGGACATAACAAGTCAAACGATATCTTCTTTTGTTTCGTCTTTAGATGAAAAACAAAAATCAATTCTTATAGATAAGTTCGGATACGAGAAAGTAACAGGTAAAGAAATTGGTGCTGCTTTTTCTGAAATGTTATCTGAACCGGCGATCAATGGGGTTCAGACAGGAATGGCTTATGCTATGATTGAAACAAACAGTGAGGTTGAAGCGGTTGAAGTAATGGGAGAAAACTCTCATCCATCTTATCCTTATCAAATTAAGCTTAAAGACCCTAAAGGCAAGGTTAAGATAACAATTCTTGAAAAACCAGAAAATCCTCATGATGCTGACCATTATGATTTCTCTAAAGACTTTACTTTTACGAATCAGCTTAAAGCTACAGAAAAAATGTCTGCGACTCAGTTGTCAAAGCATTCTAAGCTTCTTAAAAATCAATTTAAGACCATATTCCCACCTACATCGGGTATGTCTCAAATCTTGTTTAGAAATATAAACAAAAACAGAATTGATAAAATCAATAAGGACGTAGCGAAAATAGAAACATACAAAGACCCCATTGCTCTTGAGAAATTTAGAGCTAAAAACAAAAAGAAATACTCAGACTTTTACACTAGAGAGCGCTCACAGTTATCTTCAGAGGAGCAACAAGCTTTTGATTCCATGGATTCCGCTGAGAGTGAGCCAAACTTTTTTGCGAAATTAAAAGCGCGTAGAAGCTTTCGCGATATGATTGAAGGACTTGGGCAGTTTGCAGAAAGCAAAGGATTAGTGTTCACAGAAACACAGAAGAAGGTTCGTATATTCCTTGAGTCTATGAATAGTCAGTTGTCATTCTCTGCCCTTGCTGTAAGAAGACATGCTTCTAGACTTAGAAAATTAGCAAAAACACCAGAGGCGTTAGCTGAGGTAAGAGCTTACATAACTGAGGCTAATCCAGAGGCTAAACAAGCGATAGCAGACAGAATAGAAAAAATGCCTAATGGCCTGGCTATTATATCCACTGCAGACTCAATAAGAGCTATGGTAGACGGATTGTCCCAGGAGTTTTTAGACAACCCTATGTTTGATAGCCTTCCGGAAAAAGCGTTTAAGGCTGTTGAGTCTTATAAGGACAAGAGTGGAGACACTAAGTATCGTGTTATAAACACTAAGACTAACGATATAATAGCAGCAGACTTAACTAAAGCGGCAGCTCAAAAGATTTCAGACGCACCGTCAGTTAAGGATTCTATCAGAGCTAACCTAGGGAGCTACCTACATACTTCTTACCGCTTCTTCTCGTCAGGAGAATACAAGATCACAGACAAGGCTAAGAGAAAGGCTTACAAGGCTGAATACGAGGTCGCCAAGATGAATGAGTTTAAAAAAATGATTCAAGACGGCGTTACTGAAGAGAAGGCTTTAGAAATTCTTAAGCAACCAGAAACGATAAACAGACTTATAAACGATGCTACTGAGTCTATTAACAAGTATGTTTCTGAGCTTGAAGCAATGCGGGAAGACCCAGACTTTGTTTTCACGGGTCTGTCTGCCAACGCGATCAAGATTCCTAAAACTGCACTACAGCAAAAGAAAGGGATTCCAGAACATATCGCAGAGCTGTTAGGACAAGAGAAAGACCCTGTAAATTCTTTCATTGATACCGCCATGGTGATGAACAAGACTATATTCAAGACTCAGATGGTCAAGAAAATATCTGATGCCTTTGGTGGAGACTTTATTAAAGATGAGGTTACCGAAGCTGAGCTTAATAGCGGAAACTGGAAGAAAGTAAAAGATCAGTACTCACCTGTAAACGGAAAATACGTTAAGACTGAAATATTTGAAATGCTTCAGAGTAAACCTTTACTACAAGCAGAGAACGCTGTATTGAATGCGTACTTCAAGGGGTTAAAGGTGATGCGTAAATCTAAAGTTGTATGGAATCTACCTACTTGGAGAAAGAACCTTACAGGAGGTATGTTCTTTATAGCTGCCAACGGGATTATAAACCGAGCGTTTCTAAAAGACCTTAAGAACAGAATTGACAGAACTAGAAAAGGAGAGGCTAATCCAGAGATAGAGAGTCTGTTGAAAGAGATGGCTGAACTAGGGCTTATTGGGGCTGATGTAAACGCAGGTCTTATTGATATTAACGATGCGGCTATGAACGTGTTGTTTGATGACGACTTCAGCGGATCTGAAGCTCACCTTAAAAAGGTTTGGAATAAGGTTAAGAATACTGACGCTAAACTAGCGGAAAAGTATGCCGCTATTGATGACTATACTAAGTTGATTATATACCGTGTAGAAAAAGAGTCTTTTGCAAAAAAGCTATATGGTAAAGATTACGCTAGTCTGACAGAGTCTCAGCAATCTAAAGTTCGTGATGAGGCTGGTGAATTCGTTAAGCAGAACACACCTACATTCTCAAGGTTACCAAAATGGTACATGAACACATTCTCCAAAGTTCCTTTAGGTGATTTCCTTGGTTTCAAACTTGAGTCATGGAGAAGTATAACCGCTAATTTAAGAAACGCATCGGCAGACCTTAAAAAAGGAATGGATGATAAAGCCCTTAGTGATGTACAGCGTAAGGAATACCTAGCAGCCGGTAAGCGTAGAATGATGGGTAGTATTGCAACACTAGGAGCAAGAGCGGTTGTACCGGCTATACTAACGTCTATGTTCTTAGGTGACGAAGACGAAGAGATTGCTGATGATGCACTTGCTATAAGACCTGATTGGATGGAGGGTCATAGCCTAGTGGTTAAAAACATATCTAAAGATGGTGAAATATCTGTATACAACTACAGCATGGAAGATCCTTACGGAGAGATATCAGATGCGCTTATGGGTGACTTGTCTGGATTTGCAGACTTTATGAGTCCTAACATGTTTGTTAAACTCGCCGTGCACTTAACAGAAGGTAGGGATGCTTATGGCAGAGACCTGTACGATAAGTCTGACCCTGCTATTACAAAGTTTGCTAACATAATGGGGTACACAACAAAATCTATGATTCTGCCACCATCTCTTGTATCAACCGTAAAGTATCAGGAAAATCAGATGCTCATAAGAGACTATAAGTACAACCTAGGACAGCAGTTTTACTTCACAGCACGTGAGTACACTAAAGGGAAGCCTTATAACGAGTTAACAGGAAGAGCCAGAAAAAACAGACTAAACGCATTAGAAGATGTAAAGAAGATGTATGATTCTGTTATGCGGGTAGCTCAACACAAGGGTAATCCTAGCATGATGATAAGCGCTAATAAGGTGTTAAACAGGTTTGGTAAAATAGAAAGAGCCTACATAAAGGCCGGTATAGAAATACAATAATAATAACAAAAACAAAAATTATGAGTTTCAAGAACATTTTTAAAGACGACAATGCCTACAATGAAAAGACTATCATTGGGTTTTTATCTTTCGCTGTAATGGTGATTGTGATGATTGCAGACGTAACTAGCGGTTTCGTGGGTAAGGATTTGGTTATAAATGAATTTACCTACAATTCATTTTTAATCGTAACTCTAGGTAGTTTTGGAATTGCGGGTTTAGAGAAGTTTGCTAAAAAATAATGAAATGGAAAAACTTAAGCCTATGGGCAGTGTTGATGGCGAGCGTGTTATTAAGCTCTTGCAGCGCGAATTGGCACTTGAAGAGAGCGGCGCGAATAAACCCATCGGTTCTGGAAAGAGACACGTTAATTGTGATGGACACGGTTGTCAGCCCACCTGTGGCTATCACGGATACTGTGATTATGAAGCAACACGACACTATAACTCTGGTGAAGGACAGACTGAGGGTAAGCATAGTAAAGGTGAACGACACGATTACTATAGACGCGATATGCGACTCTGATACTATTATAAGGGTTATTGAAGTTCCTTACGATAAGATTATATACGTTGAAAAAGAAACCTTAAAACAAACAATACAGAGATGGGGCTTATATCTGTTGTTGGGCTTTGTTGGATTTGAAGCGTTCAAGAGGTTTATTAGAAAATAAAAAAGAGGAAGCGTTAACTTCCTCTCTTTTTTCCGCCAAATGTAAACTTGATAAATTAAATACAGCGTAAATCTAATACCTAAATCCATTAAATCCTACTATATGCAGAAATGTTTCTAAAAGATGTGCTATTCTTTTTGAATTACTAGCTAAAAGTATTCTGTATCCCTCTACATCTCTGTTCTCTTGGGTTAAATGCTGATTTATTCTTCTCCGTATGTTGAATGTCATTCCTACGTATCTGTGTTTAGGGAGGTAGTACACTACATACTTATTCCTAAGTTTTGGATCGCCACCGAACCTGTCGTAGTCTTTTTTACAAGGCTTACAATATCTAGAAATACCTAAAGGTCTTCCTCTGTCTTTATGGAAGTCTGAAAAAGGCTTCTCTGTTTTGCATTTACTGCAGTTCTGAAGCTTCTTCACTAGCTGATTGTATTAATTCTAATTCATGTCTAATCTTTGTCAGGAACCTCTGCCGTACAGACTTAACCTCTTCTGGGGTTATTAACGGGTCTCCGTCATTCGTGTGTACAGACTCGTACAGCTCATCTAAAAGGTCATGCGCGTTTAAGCATGCCAGGCTGTACAGTTCGCTAAGCTTTTCTTGCGTCATGCTCATCTTTTATAAATTTTATGGTTTGGTCTACCTGTTCTTGATTCCTGGGTATAAATAGTCTGAAGTGACCCATTCCTGAGTCTAATAGGTGCTTCATAAAAAGCTTCCAACGCAGGGGAAACGAATCGTTCCTTCTTACGAATCCTTTTGTTTCAATAAAAACATCGTTGCTGGGAAGTAGAAAGTCCGGCTTGTACGTGATTGGAAGGTGATTAGAATCACTCTTGTCAACCATCAGCTTTTTCTTGGGTACAGACTTGTAATAGGTGGATGGGTAATGAAAGGAATCTATCATTACGTATTTAGGCTCGTATATAAACTCTAAACCATTGGCCTTCAATGATTCAGCGCAGTACTTTTCTAGGCCGCTTCTATAAATGCCTAAGTCCTTCTTCTTTGCCATACATAAATATATGGAAAAAAGAAAGACTTATTTATTTATTTTAAATATGTTATTAAAAAGCCTCATGGGGACTTAGGTCAACAAATATCTCCTCTTGCTTTACCTCTTCCTTACCTAGAGCAGTGAACATAGGCTTACCTCTTTGGTTGGTAAACCCTGTTTTAGAGGCATTCATTTCATACATGAGGGGATCGTTATAACTAGTGGGGCTACCACCGGTTTCAGTCTCACGAATTTTTCTAACGTGAAACTCCATAGTCTTACGCATATGCGGTTCCGGATGCTGAATTTTTCTGTGAAATGTAAGAAAATTATCAGAGCGATTAACGAATTTACCACCACCCTCGGTTGATTCAGCAAATGGAGCAATAGGCAAACCATCTTCTCCCTTCATGCGTTGGGCCTCAGTAACGGCATGCATATTTAACCATATAGCTATGTCTTTCCGCTTAGAGTATGTTAGAAATTCAGAGGCCGCTTCATAGTGGTATTCGTGTGTTCCTACGTTTCTATTGTTAGTCATTTCAATCTTAAGGCTATTGTAGGGGTCTATGAAGAACCCATCAATGTGTTGCTCTGAAGTAACTTTTTCGCAGAATTTTATTAAATCTATATATGAGTAGACATCCTTGTTGCTAACAATTGTAAAATGCTTGTTCACCCACTTAAAAGATTCTTTACGCTGCGCGTAGGTCATTTGCTTAACCGGCATGTCGCTAGCCATCTCCATTAACCTCATTTTTATTGAAGCAGTTTTGTTTTCTGAAGAGTATACAAGCCATTTCCATCCATGTCTTATTGATGAATTTACAAGCATGTATAGAGCGAATGTAGTCTTACCAATATTAGAATGTCCGTTTATGATTGTGAAGTCCTTCTTGTATCTGAAATGATTGTCAAGTCTGTCATCTCCGGTGGTTAGCCCTACCTGAATCTTACCTTCAGCGTAGTCTGATATCCAACTCATATCTTCATCGTCAGACGATATGAAAGACATATCCATTCTTGAGACATCAAGTTCCTTGTTGATTTTCTCCTCAGCATCCATAAGGTCTCTGATAGGCATAGACTTGCCCTCCATGATTCCATCACGTATAGTCTGCTCAAGTGGGTAGTGGTCGTCATACTCTTGTCTCTGAAACTCTCTTGTGAGAATACGAACAACCTCCTCTTCTTCCATTCTCCCTACAACTATGTATCCACCACATAGTATAGCGGCTCTAAGTAGTTGATGATGTCTCTGACCATCTACAGAATTACGAACCATACGAGCAGCTAAGTTTAGCTTCATGTAGTCTGTATGGTCTCCCCCTGCGATTTTGACCTCTTGCTTTTGGCTACTCTCTTCTGACTTGAATGCAGTAAAGGTGTCGCAAGAATCCTTTATACACATGTCGGGGTCATAAGACTCAAAACATGCGCGTGATTCATTCACCCCAGATTCATCTACCTCTAGTCCGTAAGCCTTGTCAAAATAAAGAACTACTGCTCGGAAGTGGTCTCTATGCCTTTCGGGATGAGATACCTTTACCAATGCTTTTAGTCCATCACCACTTGGGGAAATCCAACATGATAACACGTAGTCATCCATACATAGTAATGCCTTAACATGCTCTACGTCTACGTGATCAAAGTCTACAACAATTAAAGACGAGTGGTCTACTATTCCTTCATCAGTGCGCTCTGTGAACGTACCACTAAAACAGACTATAGGTAGTTCTTTCTTCTGCGCTTTATCACCACTGCGAAGTGCTTCAATTAGCGGGAGATTCTTTGCTCCGCTTTTGATTCTGCCTAGAGCGGTGTCTAGCTTTATGTAGGTCGGCTCGTGCTTACCATAAACCTTTGGGTAAATGGTAACATCAATTTTTTTTAAATCCATCTATCTTTATTTAATTAAGTTGTGGTTGTGGTGTAGAAATCCTCTCTCCTTAGTATTTCTTCTTGCCAACCCTCATTGGTATCTCTGTTATCTAGTGCAATTTTAAGCAAAATTAAGTAGCCAATCAAATCTTTTACGTTGTCTTCGCCATATCCATTAAATCCTTCTGTGTTTTTTATACGCATAAGCTTGTCATCAATGCGGCAACATATGTTATCCACCGCATCACCACTTGCAAATATGTTTGCCGGACTCAAGGCTGAGTCTCCGTATGATTTATTCTTTTCAAGGAGTAAGTCTGTCACCTCTTGGCATGTTGTTTTTATCTTGTCTTGCGTTGTCATAACTTAACGAATTTATATTTCTTAGGGTCTGTCTTATACATAGTTTGTATCCAATCTTTTTTCTTGTCATGAACATCAGCAACCCACCAATGATCAAACATAGATGTGGGTATTACTAATGAGTGCGTAAGCTGAGTGTTTACCAAGAAGTATACAGATGGCTTTACCTTGTGTCTATCGTATGACTTCTTAGCGCATACTATTAAGGATTTCCAAGGGATATCATTGTGACACGTCCAATCCCAAGATTGATGCTTTACCTCTACTATCTCTTCTTTATCTTCTCTGTGTAGTATTAAATCTCCTTCATCAATAAAGTCTCTGTACTCAGATTTTGAACCAGCAATATGCAAAGCTGGGATTGTTACCTTATGTTGCAGACTATGAATATACATAGCAACTCTCCATACAGCATTAGAGGATTTGCTTAAGTTTTTCATGTAGTCTGACCACGCTTCATTTGTCATATTCTTACCATTTAAATTCTTCTACCCATATAGGAGTCTTATCTCCTGTGTATGTGTTGAATGTATTGTATTCCAAATAATCCATAGCTTCCTCTTCGGGCATTTCATCTCTTACCATAAGAATATTTATGCATTTTTCTCTTGAATACACTACCCTCCAATCGTTGGGTGAAAAGCCAATGATAGCATCGTCAAATTCATCGGCAAACACCACGTCATCAATGTCTGCATAATTCTCTAAGATATAGTCCTTAATCGTCATGTCTTTTGATTTTTTCATTGACCTCCTTCAGTCTTTGAGCTTCTCTTCTAATTATGTATACACACATAACACTTACTATTATCAGTACCAACATCTTAAAGGGCTTTTATTAAAGTGTCTTTAACTATTAATGCCCTTGTCTTACACATGTCCATGGATTTCATCATCCATCTTAAATAGCTTGTGGGAACTTCAGTAATTTTTCTCCCCTTGTATCTCCCCAACACCATTACATTGTCTGTCAGCCTGAACGGCTCTAGCCTTAATTTTTGGTTAAGACTGCTATTATGTCTTCCAGACCTGTTCTGATTTCTTAATTCTACTTTGTTAAAGTTTCCCATCTTTTTTCTTTTTTAAATATTAGTGTTAATGTTTTCTTTATCCCTTGTCTTTTCTCATTTTATAAACTAAAAATCCGTTCCAAGCCAAAACTAAAACGCACAATAAAATATCTTCAATCATTCTACTTTCCTCCATGTATCTTTAATCAGAACACTTTTTAAATCCCAATAATCTACCCTTTCGCAGTTGCTGCATAATCCGGCAGACCCATCACCATATTCCGCTATATTTATTGATAAGCATCTAGAACATTCGTATTGAGCTTCAATTGGTGTATCACTTTCTTCATACAATTTATCAAGCCAATGTTTTGGCTGCTCTTTCTTCACCTTCTCTTTCTGTTCGTTTTCTACAATAGGTGGAGATGGTTCACGAATAAAAGTTCCTGTATCATATCTAGACTCTATTTCATCATACATATCTCTGATATAATTTTTTTCTTTCATATCTCTTTGGTGTTAAAGGTTAAAAAGAGGGGTCAGCATGTATTTAACCTAAAGTGTTTCCCTACAAGGGATTAATTTATAGTTAACTGCCCCTCTCTTTAGCTTTCATTGATGCAATCAGTCTCTTGTACCTATAGAGTGTGCGCTTTGATATACCTAGCGCCATTGCTGCTTGTTCATCTTTCCTGAATCTAGCCATAGCTATACGAACCAAGTACACATGATTTTCCTCTATGTTTAGATTATCACTCCTCATCGGTAACGCGTATTGTTATATCATCAGCCCCCATCTTACCCCTTAGCAGTGAACGTAGTTTTCTAGCTTTGTCTATGGTTTTGTAAGTGCCGTAGGTGACACCCCTAGACACAACTTTAAATAGCTTTTTCATATTAAGTTTTTTACTCGTTTAAGTTCAGCTTCTAGCGTGTGTATTCTGTCTCTAAGTGTTGTGGAGTACACTTTAAAAGCTTTGAATTCTTTTTCTTTTTCCTTTACACTTTTTTTGTAATCAGAATAGTCTGAAATAACATCTCTTAACTTTTTTGATACGTCTAGAAATCTAAAGTGAGTTAACTTCACGTCCTCAGATATATATAAATCTTTAGGAACCAATCCGTTTTCAAGGAAGTATTTTCTAGCATCATCTAGCATCTTGTCGTAAACAATTATATAATCTGGATCATATTTGTAATTGCCTTCGTGATTTTTACAAGCATGTAGTACGGTTGCATGGTCTCTGCCTAATAGTCCACCTATAGAAGTTAATGATAAAGATGTATTTCTTTTTATAATGTGAAGGAAACAATGCCTGTATATAACATCTCTTCTCTGCCTTGAGTTACCCCATAGATGCATTGACATTTGAACCTCTAAAAACGCCTTAACCATACTTAATGAAACCATTCTGTCTATTCTTCTTTGTTTAGCCTTAGTCATCAGTCTGTGATGTTGTGGATTTCTATTATTGTTTTATCTAATATAGAATCAACACCTCTTTGAATCTGCATGAATATCTTCTCCTCAGACTTAGGTATAGCGCCTTCAAGTAGTGGTTTTAACCACGCTTCTAGCTTTTTCTCTAATGTGTTTATAGAGTTCTTCACGTCTTGTCTGTATAGATTCGGTATGGTCTTTATATTGTCCATCTGCTCTAGCGCTGATTGAAGTATAACTATCAACTTCAAAACATCTGTAAACCTCTTCATTCCCTCCTTGTCTGTATCCATCTTTATTTTATTTTATTCAAATTTAAAACAACGTCTTCCCAATACTCTCTCTTACGGCCTACACTAAAAAACATACATTGTTTGGCTTGAATCATAGCGTAGGTTTTATACCTTATTGCAAACTCCTTAGCCTTTAGTATTGGACTAAGCATCTGATTCATTTATAAGTCTGCTTATTTTCTCCTTATCAATGCTTATGATTCTTCTAAGCATCTGTCTTTCTTTAACCTTGGCCTCTCTGTAATCAGCCTTTGAAGAGTCAGCCCCTAAGTTCTGATACAATCTAGCATTTTGCTCTAATACACAATCTATAGTTTTCTTGTGTTCTTTGTTGTCGTGATAGGCCATGTTGGTTTTATTTAGTTGATAAAAGAGTCATTACTAATATACTTTACACTAGTGATTCTCCAACCTTTTTAATAGAAAATATTTTAGTTATCACTAACTGCCTGACAGACTTATACTTATGTCCGTAAACCAAGTCGTTTAGTCTGCCCATAGTTTTAGAGTCGTTCTTCATTATGTCATGAGCGGTGGTGAATTTTGAAACTGCCCATGTATCTAGCTTTGTATAAGTCTTCCCCTTCTTATATGATATACATATCTCTAAGTAGTATATATCTCTTTTGTTTCCCATTCCCATTTTAATTTAATTTTTGCCGAAACAATAGATAGTTCTAGCTTTCCAGACCCTAAATCTTCTGTACTAAATAAGGCTACATTATTGTTTGCCTTGTTTCTAAAAAAGATGATTGTGAAGTCTGTTTTGTGCCACTCTTCATCTTTGTCAACATCTACATAGTACTTATCTCCATCTTTGTAGTACTCTGTATCTATTAATCTAAAGGTGAATTTTCCATTCTTGTTTTTAGCTGATACAAAATGGGGCTGAACATCAACGATATCCAACCCCATATTTAGTTTTAACTCAGCTACAAGTAGCTTAATCATTTAAAACGGCAAGTCGTCACCAGGAGTTACCGGCGATGGAGCGGCGGTCTTCTTGTAAGTCTGTCCGTTGTCCCCTGCGGATTTGTCGTACAGACTGATAAACGTGTAGTTCTTACCGGCTTTATTTACACCACTCTTTAACGTGCAGTAAACACGAGATGGCTTACTAGCATCTCTAGAATTAGCTACTAAGAACTTACGAAGATCGTCTAGTTCTTGCTCAGTAAAACTGAAGTTGATAGTTGTTTGTGGGGTGTTTACATAACCCACAAAAGTGCTTTGATTCTGATTTGTCTGTGACATAATCTTTAAAATTAAATTGTTGCTGACTTGTTTTTCATCCTATCTTGAAATTCTTCGTAGTTGTCAGCATAACCTACGCTTCCTTTCATTTGCTTATCGTGCATACTTATGTAATAAGATATGTTGCCTATAGACTTCTGTAGGGCTTTTGATATATCCCCAAGTGTCATGCGTGTGTTTCTATAAACGTATACGCAATACATTTTTCTAAAGTCTGATAAGTATCTATCTGTTTTTCCTTTTATCAAATCCACTCCATACTCGTCTTGTATAGATTGAATAAGTCCAAGTGTGATAATCTCTTTCTTATCTCGGTTCATATCGTTCCGTAAATTGCAAACGTGCTAGTATCTTTTTCCGGTTGGTCTAGCCATGTTCTTATGTTATTAATAGCAGACCAAAACTTAGCCTCGCCTCTCTTTAGTGTTAATTCAGATGCCTTGTATACACCACAAGTGTAAGGAACAGACTTACCTTGAACCACCCAATAGAAATCATCTGTCTGCATTACCTCGCAGTATATATATGCTTGAATATCGTAACAGAATTTATCAACATCCCACTTGAAACCATGTAGGTCTCTAGATGTTTTTGAATCTGAAACAAAACCATCACCCATTACATCAAGGAATCCTCTAACCGGAACATCTCCAATCCAATCATTAATCTCATATTGAGTCTGTCCTTTTAGATATTCTCTAACCATCCTGACTTCACCTGACTGCATGTCTAGAACTTCAGACTCATCTAAACGAACTATCATTTTCTCAGCTTGGTTCATCATGTCTTCGTTGACGATAGTCTTCCCTTGACTAAGGCCTAGTTCTGATTCAGATGCCAACCAATCTTTATAATCCTTACATGCTCTAGGGTTTTTATATCGGTCTGATAACTCTGTTATTTTTTTCTCATCGTAAATAACATAATACTTATCCATCAACGTCTCCGGTTCTAGAAGAAGTGTGTCATACAAGCCACCGAATGTAAATGCATCAGACTCTTTTCTAAGAAGTCCACGAACATACAATTCAAATAACTTCATGTCTTGTTGTCTTGAGCCATCAGCGGCATACTTAAGAGCCGAGTAAGAGACATAGCCCTTACCGGTTCTCTCCATAAGTTTAGAAGCGAACTCCATTACTTAACGAATTTACCTAATGCCTCTTTCTGCTTTTCTGAAAAGCCACCACCATACTTGGTTATGACTTGCTTGTAAGCAATACCCTTAGCGGATGTAGACTTAGCATTTTTAATGTAATCTACTGCTTTCTGAAAAGTGTCTGATGCGCTAGTAGGTGTAGACTTCTTGTAGTTGTTGTTAGCACCATGGCTATTTGTAGAATCAGCATCCTTGGTGTCGTCAATTAAAAACATGCCATTGAGCGCATACTTTCTAGCATACGATGATGATGCTCCAAAACACTGAGCGATATCCATACCTTTTCTGTTCGGGTCAATACCCGCTTGGGCAGTCACTGATATTAAATCTGTACCATCCATTACCGATACATGAGATTCAATGTAAGGTATCCCACATAACTCGTGAACCTCATCTCTAATCGTCATTGATAAACCATGCTTTGATAGAAGAGGCTTTACTGCCTCAAGAATATCCTCGGCACTGCGATAAGCATATTTACCAAATGCATTGAACTGACCTTTCGGTGCTTTTAATTCTGACTGCACTTTTATTAGTGCTTTATTAATTTTCTCCATCACTATTGAATTTAAGTTGAACAAATATAGAAAGCTAAATCTGTATTACCAAACAAACATCAAGAAATATAAATTGAAGCTGTCTGTATTAATATATTATATATAAAGGTTTAGGGGGTTAGAATATATATATATATAATCATTGGGGGAAAAGGTGTGATTGTGATTGGTTAATATTAGTTGATAACAATGTCAATAACTCAAGACAGATTCGTAATGCGCCTTCCAATTAGTTGCCATACATTTGAATCGTAGAAGAGGCACTCTCCCCTTTCTCTTTTACTTTCCATCTCTATCTTGGTAAGACTGGGGAGGCGTTAAAACCTCCCCTCCTTACTTTTACATACTAGAAAACACTTTAGCGAATACATTCATTATGCTCTCAGCAGTATCATCATCAATCAAATCCTTCTTGTGACATATTGATAGCGCCATAGCAATCTTAGTAGCGGTTATATCTACATCCTCAGACTCATCGTTATGTGATAAGTTCATCATCTTTTCAGTAACCACAAAACAGAGTACTATAGCCTCAATCTTGTTGTCTGTGATTGCATCAATTGCTAATAAAATATCGCTCTTCATATCTGCCTTACTAGCGGTTTCAAATACAGATATAGCATTCGCGGTCATCTTCTCTTCATCAAGGTTAAAGAACCCTGTGATTGTGTCTGAATCAGAATTATAGTCTGATGCTTGGGTCATAAAGTCGTCTATTTTCATTAGAATTTTATCATTAGGTTATCAATTACATAATCAGCAGTCTCCTTATCAAAAGGTATTGTATCACCCTCATCTGTAAAGGCACATATCAATCCCTTACCAATGAACTGCCACTCCCCTATGTTAAATAGCCCTATCCTCTCTGAGGCGTTGTTTAATTGGCCTTCCTCGTCTATCCATAGGTCTAGGTCTGAGTTAAGAGCAACACGCTCTATCATATCGCATTCAAGCGATGCATACATGTCGTTCAATTCAACAGACTCGGTGTTGTAAAGAACTTTCTTGATTGATTTTTCACGTGGGTCAATCTCCACTACATAATTAGCCATTCTATTCTATTTCTAAAAGATTACACAATTTTTCGTAGACCTCTTGTCCACTTGTACTCATTCTATCATAGTCCCATCCTAAGTCTGCAACTAGGTCTCTTACGTTTTTTATATCCATCTTTATTTAAGTATTAACTCCAACTATATGTAGGTGTAGGATAAAAATCGTCCTGGTCATGAACCTCTTCCTTCTTGTCTGTATACATGTACAGACTCTTCTCGGAATCCCAATACACTTCCCTTCTGTTTTCATCGTCAATCATCTTCGGTTCCTCCTCTAAGAATAAGTTATCCTCTGTTGACATATAGATTCCGTATTCTATAGACTCTTCTTCACCCTCTATCTTAAAGATTAGGTTCGGATACATTTCTATCATCTTATGTAAGATAGGCCTAGGGTCAACCCAAGCAGTAGCCAAGCCATACCTTACTCCCGAAATATCATAATCACCCTCTACAGAGTAATAGATGTCTCTAGAGTGACAACTCGCGTTCCACTTAGTACCCCAATTCTCTCTATTCCAATCATACCAATTTGGTATGCCTAGATTATCAAGTTCTTCTTTCTTGTCACGACCTACACTTCCTTGAAAAAGATTGTCCGGTTGTGGTATAAAATGATTGAAGTCAAACTCAAGTTCTTCTGTATCGTGTTTTTCAGAACCTTGCACGTTGTCTACAAACTCTTTTATATCTTCTTTACTTCCGTTCACTTCTATCGTGAGATTAAACCAATTAGGCATAATAATCTATTTAAATAATTCATTAATAAACTTATCGTACGTCTCAACCCATGGCTCAACATGTATTCTATGTCCTCTATGTGTTGTAACCTTTGGATACGATGCGATACGCACATCATCACCCATCATTGAATCACTCCTATCTATTAAGAAGTGTTGCATCTCGTACTGCTCGTACTGATAGTCTAAGTCGGCAGTCTCCATCTCCCATTTCATTTTCTCGTTTACCATGTCTACTTGTTTTTTATAGTTATATTCAAAAGTAATTCAAATTAATTACTAATCCTAATCTCTTATCCAAACTTCATCCACCTTGTAGCCCTTTCCCTCCATTACAGATATGTAATTGTCAAGGTGCTTGGCGTTGTTGAACTCTTTGTAGTCTGTCTCCCATTTGCGTGATGTCTTACTCACTATGAAACCTACCGATGCGATAAACTTCTTGTCAGCATACTGAACTTCAACAGACTCCTCTTCTTCTCTTATCCACGTTGTCTTTATCTTACTCATTGTAATAATCTTTTAATGATTGATACTCCATTCTGATTACCTTAACCTCACTGAAGAAGAAAAGAAAACCTCCGTAAGACACTACCACAAGCATTGCGAACATAGCGCCTACTGAACTGATACTCATCTCAAATCCCAGAACTTTTTCCTCAAGAAAACCCGTAAACATAGTGTACAGACAGAGCAGACAAAGTGTTGGGATGTTTAGAATTAAGAACAATTTAATCGTTGACATTAAATAAAATGCCGAGAAACTATCTAGCTTTCTCATAGTTAGTAATGCTACGCTTGACCAAAGCGCAGACTTATTAGTTAAGGTCAAGATTGATGATTGTGAGAGAGGCAAAAGCCCCCCTCACTATTTGTTATTTAAGTTTACTTAGGTCAGTCTGCACCTTGCTTAGAATATCCTTGCAATACTCCACTGCATTAGGTACATTCTTAAAGTGATACGTGTTTGGACATGGTATCCGCAGGGTATAGTCTGCACCGAATGTCTCAGACATTACAGACTCCTCCACTAGGTCTCCGGCATTATGGCCGTATCCATATTGCGCCTTAGACTTTGCGCTAGAGTAGAACTCACCATTAGGATTCTCTATCATAGCAAAGATGTTTCTTCTGAAGAAACTTGGATGCGATACCCCCCCAAGTCTTTTTGCATTGCTTGGTTCATCGTAGTCTTTGACAGATAGGAATAGTGCTAAATCACTGCTCACATCGTCATCCGCTATTGCTCCACTCATTTGATAAGATGCAGATACCTTGATTCTACTCTCCTTTTCTAGCAGTTCTGCTAACTTGTTAATCACTGCAGACTGAATGTAGAAGTTCATAGGTTTCGTATCCCATGGCGCATCACCATCGTAGACAACATGTATGCTTGGAGCAGTACCCGATGGCTTATTTTTAAACCATTGGTCTTCATCGCCACTCATGATGGCCGCCACATCAAAGTCATGGCCCTCAATGTCCATGGATATAACGTCTTGCTTTGCCTTGAACTCGGTCTCAAACCCTGCGAATGCAGTTTTCATTTGTTTAGGTTCGTAACCTTTCCATAGTAACTTCTTAGAGGCGTTAAGGTTTTCGCCAAACTCCATATCACCATGGAACTGCTTTTCAAATTTCTTATTAGAAGATTTGTTCGTGCTAGGATTGTAGGTATCCATCACATCGCAGAATTCACCGAAGTTCATCGCCACTAGGTGCGCTTTCTTCTTCTCTTTTCTTTTATTTTCTACTACTCGCTTTATCATGTCTCTATATTTAATGTTTAGTGATTACGATAACTTAACGCCCTCAGTCATGGCGCGTTGTTGGTCAGACTTGTATTCATTAAGAATAGCGCGTTCAACGGCCACCTTAAGTTTCACTCCTCTGATGACCATCTTGTTGACTGCCTTGGTACGTCTAGGTGTAATCGTGATACCTAGATTCTTAGCATTCTTGCGTATCGCTAGTACTGCTTTAGTAGCATCGGTGTTGCCAAAGATTGCAACCTCCAGTTCCTCGTCATATCCCCACTCAAACTTCTCATCAAATCTATCTAGTGTAGCCTTGTCTAGCTTGTTGCGTGATGAGTAGTCTTTGTCTGCACCATTACCGAATGTGTTGGTACATGCTATCACCTTGAAGTCTGTATGCTTGGAGACCACCTTGTCCGGGAAAGTATACTCGTCACCACTCAGCATGTTGTTCAGACTAACTGCTACATTGGGATTCATAGCATCAAACTCATCTAGGATAAGTAGCCCTCCATCCTCGTACATCTCACGAATAGCAGTCTTAACATATTTGCCCATGGCATCCATGTATCCAATGCATCGCCCAAGGCTGATCTCATTAGTGAATGAGAATATTCTATAGTCTAGCCCTAGTGCCTTAGCCACTTGAACTGCTCCGTAAGTCTTACCACTACCGGCATCACCTTTGAGCAGTACATAGCTATCATCAGCTACAGACTCAAGCACATCCTTGAACAGATAGTGCTGCATACCTAGCTTCTTTACTTCCTCTTCCTTGGGTAGCTTTACTTCAATTCTATGCACCTTTGGTATACTAGCTATACGTATCTCTTCCTTGACGATGGCAGTTACAGACTCAATGTCTACTTCACCTTTAGCGCCTTTGGTCATTAACTGCATGGCCTCCATCATTAACTGCTCTGCAGTCTTTTCTCCCTTTACTTCTTTCACTTCTTTCTTAGTTTTTGTTATTGCTACTTTTTCCTCACCAAACGCTGATACTACTTCATCGTATAGTAGACCATGCGTTAACTCATCAATGAAATACTCCGATTGACCTTTGCCAATGTCAGTATCATGGCAGAACACATGCACTACGCCATCCTTCAGACTCACTAGTCTTCTCATGTTGTCGTGAGCATCTTCTTTGTTCAGTTTATAAATTGCTTGTTTGAGCGATAGTTTACCGCTTTCAGTACGCAGACCGAAGTCTAGAAACAAACTCTGCGTGTTGTCTGAAACACCTAGTACTTCTGTGTTGGTTAATACTTCTGCGATTGCCCATTGATTGCTCGTAAAACGTGCCATAACTATTCTATTTTATTGTTTATAATTAAAAATGATGATTGTGATTGATTACGCTACATTGTTAGTGTAGTACTTGAATGCTTTCTTGTACTCTTTTCTTATCAGTCTGAGATGGTACATTAACTCAGTCATGCCTCCTATAGCATACTCATCTAGCTTGTTTGCATTGTATCTCTTTTCAAAGCCATAGCCATAGCTAGACTTATTCTCCTTGATGTAGATGAACTGACTCTTTATCTCAACAGACTCAACGTCTACAACCATCGGATATGTGCCGCCATCATAGCATACAACGTGCATACCTTTGTCCTTTACGAATGCACATAATTCGTTTACTTCGTTCACTAGGGTTACAACAGACTTCTTCATATTGGTATTGCCGTTTAGTCATCCGGGCTTGTTTGTTAGTGACTAAGATTGAGGAGCAGACCGAAGTCTGCACCCATTGTTATTACTCTGAGTCTTCCATCCATCCTAGGATATCTATAACTTCATCCATCATCGCCGCATATTTGTTCCTATCTATTGATGTTGCTTTCATCCCTAGCTTACTGAACTCGTATTGGGCCTTGCCGAATGTAGTAGGGTTGGTTTCTCTAGCGTAGTATACACTTCTACCATTTAGCACTAGGGTTGTCTCACAGACTGCCTCTCCACTCTTCATTATTAACTTCTGCTTAACGATGAACTCAGCATCTACTCCAATAACCTTGGCTACGATTTCGTTTCTTTCGTTAACTCCTTGTACATCTAACTTGGCAATCAATTTCTCTGCATTTGTCATTCTCATTTCATTTTAAGATTAAGATTGTAGTAATAATGGGGACAGACTCAGATGCCCATCCCCATAATAGTTCTTTCAATTTCGGATAATCAGACATCATCACATCAGTGCTCATCGGCAATGCTAGTCTGCTTGTTTATACTGCTTGTCCATCTCAATCCATCATCAGTTAACCTTGATAGGGCAGTCAGTCTATGTGGTAGTCTTTATACTTTACCTAGACTTGTTTCGGTAGTTACCAATCGTTTGACCTTACAGACTTGTTCTGAATCCTTAACAGACTATCATGACTTGCTTTCGCACCAACATCATAGCCGACTCAGAGTCTGTGAGAATACCCACAACATATCACTACCTTCCATTCAATCATGACTTGCTTACACCCACTTCTGCATTGAATGCATTCGGTTATTGCGTTTGTCGTAATTGAAGTATGTAAAGAACGTATCGTTTCCGATGGTCAAATATTTAGAAAATACTTTGAATAATCCTAACACTTGTTGTCAAGGCTAGTATTAGTGGGGAGTCTGAGAGTCTGCCCAATGATGGCTATTGGCGCAAATGGTAAATGGGTAGGTGTTGATTGTTCCTAGTCTGAACTTGTCTAACACAACGGATGAAGATTATGTTATATATATATATGAAGGGTAGTCTAGCTAGTCTGAATGGGTAAAAGGCTGAAACATTCGGCGTAACTCGTTGGAAATCAAGGGGGTAGGGTTTTGATAAGCGTTTCGGTTTTCTGACGATTATGGCCCTATATATATATTATCCCAATACTAAACATTTCTCACAAAAATTAACTAACACCCTGTAAAACAAAGCCTTAAAGAATGATACTTAAAGTGATGCTTTAACACTTGACAATGTCATTTTTAAGCTGTAACTTTGCCCTGAAGCTCAGTATTTGAGATTGAGTGGTTGGGTGAAGATTCCCCCACACTTCTCTTCTGAAAATCTATAGCACTTTGGATGCGAGGATTTTCCCTGAAAGAATAAAGGAAAGAGCAAGTAGCTGTATGAGGGGCTGCTGTACACTTTTTTTTATACACTTAAAGTAAAGCTTTAACCCTATGCTCGTCTTAATCTGTCTCTTCTTATTTGTTATCTTTGCTTTTGTAACATTCTATTACTTAAGCGATTACAATTATGAATCTATCCAAGAACCTTTCTCTTGCGGAAGTGACGAAATCTGCCACTGCGAAGAGGCGGGGAATTGCAAACGAACCTAGTGTAGAACACCTGGAGAACCTTAAGGCATTATCGGAGAATATATTCCAGCCTGTTAGAGAGGAGTTCATGTGTCCCATATTCATTAGCTCTGGCTACAGATCTGAAGCACTCAATGAGGCTATAGGAGGAAGTAAAACATCGCAGCATAGCAAGGGTGAAGCCTTTGACTTGGATGCTGATGTATACGGTGTTATTACAAATGCAGACATCTTCAACTATATAACAGACAGACTTGACTTTGATCAATGCATCTGGGAGTTCGGCACGGATAGTAATCCAGACTGGGTACACGTGTCTTATAAAAAAGAAGGGAAGAATAGGGGACAGATTCTAAAGGCTGTACGTGTGAACGGTAAAACATCTTATAGGACAATCTAATGAAAGCTAAAAAGTCTACATCAGAGTATTATAAAGAAAACCCTGAAGCTGCTGAGAAGAGAAGAAGATGGCAACGCAAGGAGAACAAGAAGCCTGGTAAACGTAAGTACCGTTCATTCTTAAATAAGATGAGGCGTAAGGCTGGTCGTTATGGCAATGGAGATGGACAAGATTATGACCATAAGACTAAGAGTTTTATGACAGCAAAAAGAAATAGAAGTAAAGACAAACCTAAAAAAAAGAAGTAATGAAGGCAATGAAAAAGAAAGAGTACGGCAAAGGCGGTATGATTGAATATAAGAAGGGTGGTAAGATGAAAGGAAAAAAAGCTTTAGACTTTAATAAAGATGGAAAGATCACCAAAGCTGATTTCGCTATGCTACGTGCTATAGCTAAAAAGAAAAAAGCTAAGAAGTAATGAAGGCCAAGAAATCTAAGACACACGAAATAGTAAAGGCCCCTAATGGATTCCACTGGATGAAAGAAAAGGGCAGGTACTTCTTAATGGCTCAAGAGGGTAAGTTTGTACCACACACAAACGCTACACTAGATGCTAAGTTTAGAATCAAGAAGGCACATTAATCTGTTCCTCACCCTCTAGCTTTCTGTAGTACTTCTGAACAAGGAGACGGCCTCTCTGTGATAAAGAGTATCTAACTCTATACCTCATCTTGCTTTCGTCAAATATAGACTCCTCATAGCTAGTAGGGGACAGCTTGTCGTAGTACTTATATATATACCCTAACGTTTGAAGTGGGTATATTATTCTACGTGCAATCTTTAGTTTACTATAAAAGTAAGCCTTTGAAGAATGGTCTATGGTAAAGAATTCGTAGTCGTAAAAAAACAGTAAGAAGTTTAAGTAGGCTTCCGTAATATCTGTTGACTCTATGATATCTCTTACTACTAGCTTGTGATATTTATTGTAAGATCTTCCAAGGTCTTCCTGCTTTCGCATCTTAAATTCACGGAACATACCCTTTCTTGTTCGCTTCGCCATTTTTATTAAATTTGTAGTATAATACAAATATACTCAAATGGCTACTCTTTCAGGAAATAAGGTCAAGGACACTTATTCGTCCCTATTAAAATTAGAAACAAGCGGTGCTTCATCGTCTTTAAAAACAATAGAAGACGGAGCGGGTGTAGACACGGCTTTAAAATTATCTACTACTGAGGTTCAGGTGGATACCTTAAGCTTTTCAGCATCACCTACTACAGATAACGCAGAGCTTTCAGCATTACTTGTTGACGGATCAAACAACGTAGTAAAAAGGGAGTTGGATGCTAGCGCGTTTTCGGCGCAAGCAACTCAATTATTTGCAAATCCAATGTTTGTACTGAGGCCTTCGGCAGCTTACATTCTTACAGATACACCTGCCGTTCCAGCACAAGGCGCTGTAAACAACAATTCAAATACATCGTCATATTTATTTAACGACAGTAGTAACACACATTTACAAGCTTCTTCAACTACAACAGGAGCAATAACCATAGAGCGTGAAGGAGCTATTAAAATTGAATTTAACTTCATGCTAGAAATATCTAACGCAAATACAGATATCACTATTCGCGCTTACCGTAAGCTATCAGGAGGCTCTGCTTCAGTTATTCAAACTATAGAAAGATCTAACGTAGCAATTGGAAACATGGCTATAGGCTTTAGTTTATTCACACATTGTGCCGTTGATGAAGATATATATTACGAAATAGGTAAGAACAGTTCTGGCGGAGCTTCACTAAATACTCAAAGTACATTTACTATAATTAAATTAGACTAATGAACGAAAATCAAAAAAAATGCATACGCGAAATACAGGAAGTCGTTATATCTATAAACGATATAGTAGAAAAATACGGGCTTTCTGACGAATTCTTGTCTTGCATTGCTGTAGGCTTTTTAGATATGGACAGTAGATACACTGATGAGTACGGAGGCGAAAGAGCTGACATGAATCTTTTATCTTCATTCTCTGTAACAGATGAGGACGAACTAGATGATTTGCTTTCCTACTGTGTTGAAGCGTATAGAATGGACGCAAACGAAGATTCGCTTGACTCTTCAAGTATAAATTATTGGATTAACTTATCAAACGGAGATAATAGCGTTAACTAAATCGCTTTTTCTTTACATAATTAAATTAAAATGATTAGAAAAATTATTATAGGGCGAGACCCTAAAGATGCTATGGCGTACTACACTGGTATGCGCGCTGGTGCAGGTAAAGTAGTTGCAATTACTGAAGACGAAGCTTATTTATACAAGTATAATAAGAAAAGGTATTTAGTGTATATAGAAAACGAAGAAGGCACGATGCTATGGAAAGCTATAGATGATATGCCTTGTATTCTTGAATATGATTTAAAGTTTGAATAGATGAAGCCGATAAATCATTTTATAGTACATATCCCTAAAAAATTTCAAGACGAAATTAAATTTAACGGAGGAAAGATTGAGATCATAAGCAAGTACAATGAGTTTGAATACAGGGTAAACTCTGGAGAAATAATCTCCGTACCTAAAGGATTTGATGAAGACTGTATAGGGTCTACAATGTATTTTCATCATCACGTAGTAATAGAGCAACGATATGATATCGGGGAAAATCTTTACTTAGTGCAGTATGAAGCTGATGGAGGATACGGAAACCACGCTGTTGCTATTGAAGATGAAGATGGTGATATAACTATGCTAGGTGACTGGTGTTTTGTATTGCCACCTGTTGAGCCAAAAGAAGAAAAGAGTTCTTCTGGAATTATACTCAGTATAAAAGAAAAACCTGAATTAGAGGGGATACTATTTGCAATACATAAAGATTCAGAATGGATTGGAGTAAAGACTGGCGATATAGTAGGCTATACAGAGAATTCAGAATATAAAATGGATTTAAAAAACGCTACAGTATACCGAATGAGATCAAAAGAACTGGTGTATGTCAAAGAAGCGTAAATTTAGCACGGTAGAAGCATCAAAAAGACTACTGACTTCTATGGAAGTTGCTATAAATAACATGATTGATGAAATCAGGAAGCCTGTTGATACTGAGCTTTCCGGATCGCAAAGAAAAGCAGAACTACAGAGTATAAAACAAACTGCGACAGATGCAAAAGAACTCCTCATTGAGTACCAAAGACTTGAACAAATGGTCAAAGAAATCAACGAAACAGGAGGAATTGAAGAAGAGCAAGACTACTCCGGAGGATTCGCAGAAAAATTTTCAAAGTAGCCAAATCTTCATTTACTGGGATTATTAATAACTATCCTAGTATTATAAATTAAATTAAATGGCAGGTCTTAAAAATGTTGAAGGATATGAAAACTATGTTGTTAACATATGTCCCCACGATACGAGTGGTGAGGTTATCCAAATCGGTGGGATTGATATTCAGCTTCCCAAGCAACCAAGCAAAAAAGAAATACTCTTTAATGAAAGGGATGTACCTCTGCAAATGTGGAAAAGAATTCCTGTGCCAGCAGAAATGCAAAGGATTCGCTCTATGGATGAGTGGTACGAAATGCAGTCAGACTTCAAAAAAAAATTCTCTCCGTATATTGAAAAAGAGTTTGAACGCCGCCGTAACGGTCTCTGGTTTTACAATAACGGTGAGCCTATCTACATTACAGGGAGACACTATATGATGCTCCAGTGGAGCAAAATGGATATTGGCTACGCATCTTATTTAGAATTCCAAAGAAGACTCTTTATACACTTTGCTGCATGTGAGTCAGATCCTCGTTCTATTGGCCAGATGTATACCAAATGTAGACGCTCTGGATACACAAATATATCAGCAGCTATACTTGTAGATGAAGGAACACAGGTAAAAGACAAACTTTTAGGAATACAGTCTAAAACAGGTAAAGACGCACAGGAAAATATCTTTATGAAAAAGGTCGTGCCTATGTTTAAGTCTTATCCTTTTTTCTTTAAGCCTATACAAGACGGTACTACAAACCCACGTATGGAACTTGCTTTTAGAGAACCTTCAAAAAGAATAACTAAAAACAATAAAACCTCTAATAATGGTGAAGCTCTTAACACTATTATAAACTGGAAGAACACTACAAATAATGCGTATGATGGAGAGAAGCTTCACCTTATGTATCTTGATGAAGCTGGTAAATGGGAAAAACCTACAGATATACGCGAGGCATGGAGAATAGAAAAAACCTGTCTTATAGTAGGTCGTAAAATTGTAGGAAAAGCTCTTGTAGGCTCTACGGTAAACCCTATGGATAAGGGTGGTAACCAATACAAAGAACTATGGAGGGATTCAGACCCGGATGATAGAAATGCTAACGGCAGAACCAAAACTGGGCTTTATCGTTTTTTTGTTCCGGCATACGAAGCTCTTGAAGGGTTTTTTGATATGTATGGAAATCCTGTTATTGAGAACCCGGAAAAACCTGTAAAGACTATTGATGGAGACTACGTAGATATAGGCGCTAAGACATATTTAAAAAATGAAAGAGATGCTTTAAAAACAGATGCTCGCGAATTAAATGAATTCACCAGGCAGTTTCCCTTTACTATAGAAGAGGCAATGAGAGACAGCATTGAAGGGTCTACATTTAATATAGGTAAGATATATGAACAGATAGAATACAACCAAGAGCTTTTTCCTAATCCTGTTGTTCAAGGTAATTTTTCATGGAGGGATGGTTTAGTTGATAAAGAAGTTGTATTTACCCCGAACCCCCAAGGACGCTGGAGATTAGCATGGATGCCTAAGCCTGAAATGCAGAACAAGTATGTTTTTAAACATAGTAAAAAATATCCAGCTAACGATCATATAGGTGTTGGAGGTGTGGATAGTTACGATTTAGATTCTACTACCGATAACAGAGGATCAAAGGGAGCTTGTCATCTTTATAATAAATTTAGCATGGCTGCTCCTCCTAATATGTTTGTTGCTGAGTACGCTTCAAGACCTCCGCTAGCAAGAATATTTTACGAAGACGTTTTAATGGCGGCAGTGTTTTATGGATATCCACTTCTTATAGAGAATAATAAATACGGTATTGTAAGATATTTTGAATCAAGAGGCTATGAAGAATATGTCATGAAAAGGCCCGAACATTTAAAGTCTCCAAACGCTGCTACAAACACAAAGACACGTGGAATACCTTCCAACTCAGTAGATGTTATACAGTCTCACGCTCAAGCAATAGAGGCCTATGTTGAGGAACATGTAGGATTAAATTCTAACACAGGAGAAATAGGTAACATGTATTTTGAAAGAACTTTAGATGATTGGATTGGATATAAAATAGATAACCGTACTAAGTTTGATCTTACCATTAGTTCTGGATTAGCTCTTTTAGGTGCGCAGAAAGTTAAAACCAAAAAGAAGGAATCTAATTTTAATGATAAAACTTTTTTTAGAAGGTATAAAGACGAGTTAAGGCGTTAATAGCCAGTCTTTTAATTTTGTATCTTTGCGAGGAAGTATTCTGCGAAACGCTATATGTACAATAAAGACGACAACAAAAGCAAATACGGGAGTTTTCCTGATCCATTTGCTCATTATTCTAAAAAAGTATCAGAGCCTTATGGTATTCAGTATGCTAAAGCTATTGAAAAACAATGGGGAAACTCAGATGATGAACGAAGTCTTTTCCGTAGGAGGTTAAAAGAGTTTGAGACCAATCGCGACTACGCGAACGGAACCCAAGATACTTCTATATATAAACAGATATTAAACTCATTAGACCCAAACAACGGTGACGGCACATTGCTAAACCTTGACTGGTCTCCAGTGCCTATTGTTCCTAAGTTTGTGAAGATTGTTGTAAATAACATTCTGTCAAGAAAACCGTATCCAAACGTAAGGGCTATTGATCCTTTATCTCAGTCTGAAAAAGATGATGAAAGAGCTAAAAAACTTTTTGAAGTAAAAAATAAAGAGGTTATTCAGCAAATGCAAAGTCTTGGTGTTGACACAAAAGTAGATGTAAATTCTATACCTGAAACTACTGAGGAAGCTGAAATATTCATGGATGCCAATATCAAAACAGGAGCTGAAATAGCAGCACAGGTTGGTACTAACATGACTCTTGAGTGGAATGATTTTGATCAACGCATATACCGTAGAGCAGTAAATGATTTAGTCTCATGTGGAATGGGTGTTGTTAAAAGAAACAACGATCCTAACTATGGTATCACAGAAGAATATATTGATCCAGCATTATTCTTCCATAGCTACACCGAAGATCCTACGTTTAGTGACCTCGTCTACGCTGGGCATATCAAGAGAATTAGCATCTCGGAGCTTAAACGTATTGCTCGTGATGAACTCACAGAAGAAAAGTATGAGGAAATAGCGCAGAAAGTAAAAAACAAATATCAAAATAAATCAGACAAGCTTTCGTATAAATATTATGACGAAACTTTAGATAGAACTACTTACGGATACGATGAGTTTATTGTTGAGATAATGGACTTTGAGTTTTTATCAACAGACAATATAATGTTTGAAGAAAAAGAGTCTAAGTTTGGAAATTCTAACTTCTATTATAAAGGCTTTGAATATACGGCTCCAAAGGAATCAGTATACGATAGAAAGCCTAGATCAATGAATGTTCAGACTGTTTTTGGCGGAAGCTATGTTGTTGGTAGCGGATGTTTGTTTGGCTATGGTCAGAAAAAAAACATACCAAAAAACGTACACGATTTAACTAAAGCTAGACTGTCTTATTCTGTTGTTGCTACGAATTTACGTAGAATGATGCCTAAGTCTCTTGTTGGATCTGTAATAGGATTTGCAGACCAGCTACAGCTCTCGCACTTAAAGCTTCAACAAGCTATAGCTAAGGCTAAACCTGACGGTCTAATAGTAGATGTTGAAGGGTTAGAAAACATACAGCTTGGAAAAGGTGGTGAACTTCAGCCTTTAGACATACAAGACATTTACGAACAAACAGGTGTTTTCTATTACCGAAGCAAAAATCCAGAAGGAGGTTTTCAAAATCCTCCAGTTAGATCTTTAGATAATAGTATTCGCAACATTAACGAGCTTATTACTATATACAACCATAACCTTCGTCTTATAAGAGATACTACTGGTATAAACGAGGCTATGGATGGAACATCTCCAAAAGGAGAGCAACTTGTAGGTGTTCGTCAACAAGCGATATCAGCTGGTAATAATGCTATATACGATATAACAAATGCTTCTCTCTATTTGTACAGCAAGGTTTGTGAGGACGTTATAAAATGTCTGCAGATACTACCCAAGGAGTCTGTATTGTTTTCAACTTACGTAAAGGCTATAGGAAAAGAAAACATGAGAGTGCTTTCCTCATTTGGAGATTTACCTATGTATAACTTTGGTGTTAAGATTCAAACAGAAATGGATGAGTCTGAAAAATCTTACTTAGAGCAGAATATTCAGATTGCTTTATCTCAGAAAGAAATTGACCTAGAAGACGCTATTGCTGTTAGACAGATTAGAGATGTGGATCAAGCGGAGCAGCTACTTATAGTTAGACGTAAAAAACGCATGAGAACTCAGATGCAACAGGCGCAACAAAACTCTCAGATGCAAGCGCAAATGAATCAGGCTACTGCCCAAGCATCATCACAAGGAAAGATGCAGGAAATACAGATGCAGTCTCAGGCTAAAATTTCAGAAATTCAAGCAGATGCTCAGGCTAAGGCTCAATTACTTCAGCTAGAATACCAACTAAAAGGACAAATTGAAGGAGCTAAAAATGAATTAGCTATGGGTATCCGCCAACAGGATATGCAGTTTAGAGAGGGTATGGAAGATAAAAAAGAAAAAGCTAAAGACGAAAGAGTTAAAAAACAAGCGGTAGAGCAATCTAAAATGATATCACAAAGACAAGGTCAACGCGGAGAACTAGAGGAAAACGATAATTCAATTACAGACCTACTAACTTCTTGATAACCAGTAAATTACTATCTTTGTAAAATGGCTACACAAATAAACTTAGACAGTGCTACAAGAGTAGACGTAACATGCAGAAAGGGCGACACTTTTGAATTAGAATTCACATTTTCTGATGACGCTGGAGATGCTATAGATTTAACTGGGTATACCTGGAAGATGGATGTAAAAGAAACAGACACCTCATCTTCAGACGTTATAGCTGATAGCTCTTTTTCATACACAGGCACAGGTTTAGGGGTGCTAACAATAACCGCTTCAGCATCAGTTATGGCAGCGGTAAGCGGTGGTTTATATGTTTACGACCTGCAATCAACTAATTCAGGTGTTGTGAAAACCTGGGTATATGGAATATTCAAGATAAACGAAGACGTTAGTGAGTAACATACAGGTTAAAAACGGACAGTCAACTAGCATTAGTGGTATATCTACCACCAATACTTCCTTGGCTATAAAAGAGTCCTCTATAAATGTTAGCATTGCTAAACTCGGTGGGGATAAAAATTACGTGCATAGTCAAGACTCCCCAAGTGCGTCTTGGACTGTAACACACAACTTAAATAAAAGAGCTTCTGTGTCTGTTGTTGATTCAGCGGGAACAGTTATTATATGCGATGTAGACTATGTATCTGACAATC